>OLWW01000006.1_pt1 | contig 213136 bp, 174 predicted proteins | sample 1673991 | NCBI WGS metagenome assembly OLWW01 (sample SAMEA103958136, study PRJEB25191) | human gut metagenome
TCCATTTCTCTCTGTGCATCTTCCAACTTAAGGTGTGTATACACATTTGAGGTAACACTTATATCTGTATGTCCCATTAAATATTTCAATGTTTCTACAGATATTCCTCTCTTTGCCGCATTCGTACAAAATGTATGGCGGCATCCAACCATCGATAAACACTCTGCACACATCCAAACCCTAAATATTCTTGAATATCTTTTGGTTTTACTCCTCTCATATCCATAATTCTTCGAAGATTAACACCTGTTTCTTTTTTATTAATTGTTGGAAACATACTATCGCCTCCTAGCACTAAATTCTTGTTCTACTCAGTTCTTACACATACTTTCTTCCCCGAAAAAGCAATTCCAAACTTCAAGATTTCCGTAATTCCATCCTCTTTCATTTCAGAATCGTATCGCAACTCACCAATTTGCTTTAATGCTTCATTAGACCATTTTTCAAGCTCAACATCGCTTAATTTTTCTTTCCACTTTAATTCCAAAATAATACCAGGATACCTTTTTTCTCTTGGAATTAAAGAAACATCAAATCTGCCATCTCCAGATTCTCGGTTCGATTTAATCTTATACTGATTATCCATTAATGCTATTAATCCTAGCATCAAACCATGATAAAATCCTTCAGCTCCACCATCGAAGAAGCTAATTGATTTATCCATATATTCCCCAATAGCGCTCTGCAACTTCTTGTAATCATTGGCATAAAGACTTTCTGCAATCTTATTTGCTGTAGTCCTTGTAATTGCTCCAGTTTGCAAGAAATGTGACAAGATTTCACTCTTATATACAGCTGCAATCTCTCTATTTGGAATTGATACTTCACATAAATATGAACCATCTGCTTGCAGTTCCTTTTTAGGAGTTTTCAAATAGCCAGCAACCAACAATAAGCTATAAATATTTGCTGGATCCTCCGCAAGCGATCTATACACCACATTTTGATCAATTCTTGCAACTACTCTTTCTCCTTGCAAAAGGTCATATAATCTTTCTGTAATATCATCTGTAGCCACTCTTAGTACATCATCAAGGATTTCATTTTTTCCTGTATTTACCCAATATACTTGAGGAAGGCATCCCTTGGAAATATAGTTGATTACAGACCATGGATTATATATTTCTTCGCTACCAAACAAATATCCATCGTACCAGTCTTTAAGTTCCTCCTCTTTATCTGATACTCCATAGTAACTGAGCATTGCTTTCACTTCAGATTCTGTAAATCCAAAAAAGCTATCGTATTCTTCATCCATTACGGAGTTCACTGTTAAATTATTTAGACCACTAAAGATACTTTCCTGAGCAATACGCAAAATTCCTGTTAGGAAACCATAGGATAAATTCTTATTATCCTTAAATGCTCCTGAAAAGAAATTTCTCATGAATCCAATAATTTCATCGTAGAAATCCTTAGAGTATCCCTCTTGAATCGGAGTATCATATTCATCAATAATGATTACTGGAGCCTTATCATAATGTGAAGCAAGCATTTTAGATAGTCTTTCTAGCGAAGAAGTAAGCTCCACTTCATTAGCTGTAGCGCTAATAATCTTTGTAAAATACTCCTTCTCATATTGTGAGAGCTTATCACTATTTAGTAGCTCTTGATGTCTTCCATACTCTTCTTGAAGTATTCCCCTTATTTTATCTATTGTTGCGTCCCAAGTATCAAATTTAACATCCTTAAAAGTTAAGAATATGACTGGATATTTTCCTTGATGTGAACGATACTCTTCTCCACATTGCCAAATATTTTTATCTGCAAAATACTTACTAGTATTCTTATCTGATATTTCAAAGAACACTCTGAGCATATCCATATTCAAGGTCTTTCCGAATCTCCTTGGTCTCGTAAACAAAGATACCAATGGCTTTTGATCCAAGAATTCTTTGATTAATAACGTCTTGTCGACATAGTAATATTCTTCCTGCGCACGAACATAGTCAGAGATGCCGATTGGTAATGATTTAACTTCTGCTTTCGCAACCATATTTTTCTTGATGTATTTTCCATTAGCCACTCTTCCATCCATTGGCTTTGGAGAGTCGTCTGGAATTAACCAAGATCCTTTTTCTTTTATTGCACCCTGTATTCTTCCTTTTTTGCACATATCATTTACGGAACGTGGAGAAACATTCCACTCTAAAGCCTTTTCTTTACAAGTTTTCATATATATATCAGCTCCTGTCATTCGCAATATTATTCCTCATCTTACTCAAATTATACCTCAGTAAAACGTAAAAAGTCAAATCAATTCGATATTTTGCGTTTAATTATTGCGTTTACTTAATGTTTTGCGTCTTGTATTTTTCGTCACTTTTATTTTGGTTTTTTCAGTCCACAAACTTGTTTGTAGCATATTACTCAGACAAGTTTAACTCCACTGAAAAAGGACCAGCCCAGCTGATCCTCTCCCTCTATCACATCCCCATTGTAATTTATTCTTATATTCTGCTATTTTTACTTTGCAGCCAAAAGTACGGTTTCTGGGCAAATTATAGCATATTGTTGCAAGTCTATTCTTACAATTCCATCAGAAAATGTTCATGCAGCGCACGTTTCACCTGATCGAAATTACCTCGCTCCGGACATTGGATGGAAACAACCAATCCCTTCTCTGGGAGAATCGTTGTAATCTGTCCGAATGCGCCATCAGCACGATAGGATCCTGGATACGGACTGAGCCAGAACTGATAGCCATATCCTACATGCCAGAGATCTGCAGATGGCTCGAAGGTAAATTTCGGGGTGGACACCTCCTTCACCCAGTCCCTGCTGACAATCTGCTCGCCCTTCCAGTTACCCTCAGCCAGATAGAGCTGTCCCAGTTTCATCATCTCGGTACAAGTCAGATACATACCTCCGCCGCCATTCGGATGTCCCTGTGGATCATGCTCCCAGAGCGGCCATCCCATATCAAGGGGCTGGAATACCTTCTCATACAGATACTCTCCCATCCGCTTGCCAACGGCCCGTTCTACCATATGAGCAGCCAGAATACTGTCGGCAGAGGAATAGCAGAATGCACTGCCTGGCTCCACAGGAACCGGCTGTGCCATCATATATTTCTCATAATCCGGTGCGCCAACGCCCGGACGTCTGTCCGCATTCATCAGAAGTGCCTTACCAAAGCCACTGGACATGCAGAGCAGATGTTTCAACTGAATCTTCTCCAGATTTGGATCCGGATTTGAAGGAAGTTTATCTTTAAACACTTCCGCCACATGATCTTCCAGGCTTAGTTTTCCCTCTTCTATTGCGAGTCCAACTGCTGTTACCGTAAAACTCTTGGTATGTGAATAAATATTTCTCGGTGCATTTGCTGCGTAGTGCATCTCACAGAGTACCTTGTTCTCATCTCCGACACTGATAGCTTCCAGCGGCAGATTGTGGCTGCTGACATAACGATGAAATTCCAAAAACTTCTCTTCCAGTAACATAATACCTCTATCCTTTCCGGCAAATCTCTGATCTGGTTCTATTATCTCATACACATCTCTGCATCTGTCGGCAGTGGCATCAGCGGTGCGGACGGCAGGGTCTGATACCAATAAGCAACACTGGTGTAATCATCGTAACGCGGTCCGGTCCAGCCCATGTTGTCGAGTGTCATACGAAACTTATTCTCAAAACGAATCGGGTCTGCAATATGGAAATGATACAGCAGGAATCTCTGCTGTCCGTTATAGAATTCCCGGTTGTCTCCATAGATTGCATACATGCCGGTATATAAGCCGCTGAAGGTCTGATAGCTCTTGATGATGATGTCATTTCCAAATCCATAGGAACCGCCGAAGTAGTCTTCAGTTCCGGTATAGTGGATAGACGGATACGGATCATCGTCCAGATACATGCGGGCTTCGCCTTCTACCCAACAGGTATTGTTGCCATTCATACCAGTTGCCAGAGTCACACCGACAAATTGTCCCCTGCCTTCGATTCCGTCAACGATTGTGTAGGTACGACCCTTCTGAACCGGGTGCTCTTGGCGATAGGTGGCATGGAAATAACCAGCCTCCGCCGGAATCTCCTGATAAGCTCCGGTGATAATATAATAGAGATTTTCATCCTTGTCACCACGGTTTTCCATCGTGATCCGAGCTCTCTTATGGAACGGCATCTCAAAATAACTGTTATAGCCGCGACCAGGAGCTACCAGCATCATGGCAGAATTCAACACCGGATATTTGCCATCCCGGTCCACGAAATTTTCATCATAGGCACATCCGAAGAATGCAGAGAGCGGAGCTTCCACAGACGGATATTCCTGATCATCCCAATACATACGGATGATAAAATGGTGCCCTACATATCCGGTAAACCACATATGCTGGATCACACCCGGTCCTGCAGCATCTACCAGAGTTACGGTTTCCCCTGCAGGAATCGTCACGGTCGGACGAAGCTTGGTGCAGTCACCGCCCTGGGAACCACCTGCGCGTACACCGGTTGGATTCTCTGCGGAAAATGCAAACGTTTTGGAGTTCTGGATCATACAATAGTTGTTCATATTCTTCTCCTCTCTGATCAAACCTGGATCATCTGAAATTATTGCTTACTACGCTATCGCGTTTCTCTATTCACTATAAATTCACTATAACATTTATCTCCCATGAAGTGACGGAATTACAGAATCATTCCGTCTGCGCCTTCTCATTTTCTTCCCGGATAATCTCCTTTATTCAAGCGCTTAAACTGATTATACCATAAATCTATGAACAACGTTTATCTGTAAAGAAAATTGATACAGAGTTTTTCAAAATCTGTCCATCTGCTACTGGGTAGCCACCTGCCTACAACTTGTATTGCTATTTCCTATCGTTCCGAAAAATGCAACCATTGCCTAAATTGTATAGTTCTTCTTTTTGATTATACTCAATTGCAATTCAAAATGATTTCGATTTGTTTTTATAAAGCCCTCTTTTTGTAACTTTGATATCTCTGTAGACATTGCTGCACGATCAATACAAAGATAATCTGCCAGCTGCTGCCTATCAAAAGGAATATCAAAAGATAACGACGAATGTCTGATAGATTCTGCCGACAGATATGATAATAGTTTATCTCTCGTCGTTCGCTTCCCAACATGTGTGATCTTATCGTTCAGAATCAGTATCTTATTTGCCAGGACACTGACCAGATTACGAATCAGCTTCTGATGATGCTCACATGCAGTTGGACAGGTAATCAGAAGTCTTTTGACATTTAAGAGAATAATCTCACAATCCTCATCTGCTACCACACTGATATTTAAGACAGCTCTCTGGCTTGCTGCATACGGCTCACCAAAAAAATCTCCTGCGTGACATTTTGACAAAATATTTCGATGTCCCCAGATGTCTTCTTGAATAATGAGGACGCAGCCAGACACCACAATCCCCATTACTTCGGTAATATCACCTGCTCTGAAAATATAAGAATCTCGCTTTTTAGAAATCGTTGTTGCGTTTACACAATGCAATATGGATAATATCTCGTTATCAGTTAGACCTTTAAAAAATGGACTGTTTCTTAGGATTGATAAATATTTTTGCAAAATAGTTCCTCCCTGTTGGAAATCAAACATACTAGTTGTATTTATAATACTATAATTCTAGCATAAACAAACGCTAAATACTATTGACGGAGGTTAAAAATGATAAGAAAGATTATAAAGATTGATAAAGAAAAATGTAACGGCTGTGGTGCCTGTGCATCTGCCTGCCACGAAGGCGCCATTGATATCATTGACGGAAAAGCAGAATTGGTGAGAGAACATTTCTGCGACGGACTGGGAGATTGTCTCCCTGAATGCCCTACCGGAGCCATCTCATTTGAGGAGAGAGAAGCACCTGCATATGATGAAGAAGCCGTAAAAGAAGCTCAGAAAAAAATAGCTGCCAAAAACCTGGCAATATCCTCTCATTCCGGCTGTCCCGGATCTAAAATCATGCAGATCAGACGAACTGAAACATCTGAGCCGGTAAAAGCCACTTCAACCGCAGATTCAGGATCAAAGCTTCAAAACTGGCCGGTACAGATTAAACTGGCTCCTGTTAATGCACCATATTTTAACGGCTCAAAGCTTTTAATCGCAGCTGATTGTACTGCTTACGCTTATGCCGCCTTTCATCAGGATTTTATTCGAAACAAGGTAACTTTAATTGGTTGTCCTAAATTAGATCAAGTGGATTATAGTGAAAAACTGACTGCTATTATTCAAAATAACAACATTCAAAGTGTAACTATTGTCCGAATGGAAGTTCCTTGCTGTGGCGGTCTGGAGATTGCGGCCAAAAAAGCTCTTCAAGCTAGTGGAAAATTCATACCATGGCAAGTTGTAACAATAAGTATTGATGGAAAAATCATGGAATAAAGTCAGCAACCACCAGTTCAACTGGTGGTTTGCTATAGCCCCTCTATTAAGCCTCCCTGCACTTCTCATATGCAAAAAGTGCTGCACCAAGCGCTCCGCAAAGCTGTGCCTCATCGCAAATATACAGCTTTGCGCCGAGCTTTTCTTCAAGTGCATTTGTGATGCCTTTGTTCTTTGCCACTCCGCCGGTCATCATATACTCTCCCGGATTATCCTGCCCAAGCCTTGCTGCAAGTGCGCCTACCTTTGAAGCTACAGACATGTTTAGTCCGTGGATAATATCAGAAACAGCCTTGTTCTGTGCCACCAGCGATACTACCTCAGACTCTGCAAAAACTGTACACATGCTTGAAATCACAATGTTTTCCTTCCACTCAAGTCCCATGGTGCTCATCTCCTCAAGTGAAAGTCCGAGTGTCCTTGCCATCATCTCCAGAAAACGTCCGGTTCCTGCCGCACATTTATCGTTCATCAGGAAATTCTTCACAGCACCATTTTCATCTATACTGATTGCCTTTATATCCTGTCCACCTATGTCAATAACTGTGCGCACGTTGGGGTTCAGATAATGCGCGCCCTTTGCATGGCAGGTAATCTCTGTGATGCTGTCATCACCGCTGTTGATGTATGCACGACCATATCCTGTTGTTACAATCCTTACAATATCATCCTTTGATATACCGGCCTTTTCGACAGCCTTCTCCAGACTCTTTTCGGCGCTCATCATAGCGCCGCCACCTGTCGGAATAATCATTGTCGATTTAATTTTTCCGTCCTGATCCAGTATCACCACATCTGTGCTTGTTGAGCCGCTGTCAATTCCTGCTACATAGTAGACTCCTGATTCCATCCTTCTTCTTGCCTCCTCGCTTATGCCTTTTGTAGGGTCCATGTCATCTGAGCCCTCTATTGTCTCTGCAAATGCCTGTATCCTTGTCAGAAGCTGCCCGGCACTCTGGCTTGTAAAATCCGTCTCAAGCTTTAAAAGAGGCACCTTAATATTATTCTTTATGCTTGCATACTCAAAACCATAGTAATCGCAGAACTTTATCGTGTGATATATGATGCCCTTAAGACTTGGGTCTAAAAAGAGCTGGTTTCTTCTTGTATTATTGTTCATTCTGGCACATGGCATCTGTCCGAGCAGACTCTCTGCATATGCTACAAAGAGAGCCTCATCATCCATATTTCTAAGATCCTTCTGTAAAATAATGAGATTTCTGCCGGATGTGCATGTCATATTTTCCACATCCATCTGCATATTTTCACGTATTGTCTTCTCAAGAATACTGCTCACATGCACACCCATAAGACCTATGTATGGCTTGCGCTCAGATTCAGGTTTTGCAAACGACTTTATAAAAAGCTCCCTGTCGAATGTCCTGTGCGAATATCTCTCATATGCTTTCTTCAAACGAAGAATTGACTGTGCAAATTTTATGTTCTCACACTCGTTATCCTCATGAGGCAGATCAAGCATATACAGGAATTTGCATTTCTTTGTATTCTCTATGATATCATAGACTCTGCGCATTGAATCGCAGCAGTTCACGAGCACAAGCTCCTCTACCTTGCCCTCGAGCACAGCCTGTATGACTGATTTGCCGAATCCGCAGAGATTCGCATGAGCTATCTTATCTGATTTATCGAAATTCTCCGGCATCTCCTCAAGCACAGCACAGTCCTGTCCAAAGCCCTTAAACAGCTCTACCGGAGCATATTTACAAACATAATTTATCATCTGTTTTCCACTTTCTGAAATTGTTTTATAGTAAATATCCACACACCGGACGCAATAACCGGTGTATTATTTCTAATTACGTTCCTGCTCTGTAAGCATCTCCACAAATGCCTGAAGCCTTGTGGAAATCTGTCCGTCGCTGGCATTTGCCGGGTTGCAGCCGTCCCCGTCTAAAACCATAGTTGGAAGTCCTTCGCTCTCGAGTGAGCGCTTTATAAGGCTTGATGCACCGATTGTATTCTTACAGCCCCAGTGCGCAAAAAGTACAGCACCGTCTGCTCCAACTGTGTCGGCAAGTTCCTTTGCCTCCTCTATTCTCTGGTTCACGCTGCCATTATAAATGCAGTAAACCATTTTTTCGGCAAGTGCCTCGTAAGGATCATCCGACTCCATGCTTCTGAAACCATCCGCTATAAAATCGCTTGCACTGATATGGATTGTATCACTGTAATTGAACACATCCTTCACTGCATCCTGCAAAAACGGCATGGTGTGCATCCAAAGTACATGAAATCCATCGCCTGCCGGTGCACGTCTCACATCATCTCTCAGAAGCTGTGTATATCTGACTGATTCATCAGTTCCTGCAAGCAGATGACACATGAAAAGCGCATACAGCTCATTTGTGAGAGTTGACGCAATATCATGTCCTTTTCTCAGGTGAAGCTGCCTGTAATAATTATTTGATGCAATTTTGCTCTTGTCCACAGCCTTTTTCACAGACTCCTCTGTGATTTCTCTTCCGGTGACATCCTGCAAAAAACTCTTAAGCTCCCTAAGCTGCTTTGCTACATACATAACAGAGTCATAATTCTTCTCATATGGAACATCTATATAAAAACTTGGTATTTCATATCTCTCCTTGAGATACGGAAATGTCATCATATTGCCATCGCATGCCAGGTTTGTATACACCATGCACTTTGGCTTTGGCACTATACCGTTTAAGGCTGCGCCCAGAAAAACCCTGTGATACGAGCACATAGTTTCCGGAAAGCCTTCCTTCTCGGTCTGTCTGAGAAAGGCCTGCTCGCATTTAGTTCCTGCAATAAAGCACGATAATGCCTCAACCGAATATGGTGTGAGACCTGCCGCCGTCAAAAGCTCACCCGGTACAAAAATACTGACCATGGCGGCATTTTCAGGCTTTGCAAGTGCCTGTATGATATTATTCATGACAACCTTTGCCACATACTGCCCTGACATTGGAAGCTTTCTGTCCGGAAATAATGCTAATCTTTTTTCCTGTAATCTATATCCTGCAAGCAAAAGCTTCCTCGCCTTAACAGGATCTTTTTCTGCTATCTCGCCTACTTTTTCTCCAAATTTATCCACTATACTCATGTGATATTTCAGCTCTTTTCTATATTCAAATATATATATATTCGGTTCACCATACTATTATAGCAATTGTGCACAAAAAGTAAACTCTCATTTTAGCTATATTTCACTATAACTATTGTCAGATATCCTTTTGCTTCGGTAAGCTCATCCAGCCCCCTGTACACACGCTCAGACTCCATGCCACAGTTTGTCACACCATACACTGTCATTTTCTTTTTTCTGATAGCATCTCCTGTGCGAAGCACCTCTATAAGCTCTGCAAGCTTCTTTCCGGATTTCATATATACACAGGTTCCACCGTAGCCCACAGTATCCCTCACATCATACGAAGCCGGTATGATATGTATCTCATCCATCATCTCACCAAGCGAAGTACCAAGCCGCGCTGCAGCTGCACAAAACGACGGTACACCACTTATCATCACTGCCGTAAAACCTGCCTGCATGACACGCTTATGGATATACATATATGTCGAATACACGCTTGGATCGCCGATTGTAAGCATTGCCACATTTTTGCCTGCTTCAAGCTCACTTACTATGTCACTGTATATCTTATTGTGTGATATAGTAAGCTTTTCCTTGTCCTTTATCATTGGAAACGGAGTGCACATAATATGTTTTTTCTCTATCTCCGGTAAAACAGCCTGCACTATGCTGTACGCATAGCATTCCTCTTTTGAAACTGCAGGGATTGTAATTATATCACATGCTTTTATTGTATTAATAGCCTTTAAAGTCATAAGCTCGGGATCTCCCGGACCTACACCGATGCCATATAACACACCAATATTATTTTTATTGTCATCCCCGGCTCTTTCTATCTGCTTGTACATCTTTATAATTTCCTGCTTTCTATACTACATTTACAGGTAATGCATTCCTAACAAAATCATCACAAATCGATATCATATATTCTTCTGGTATCAATTATCGTCTCTGCACCATTATCATCCACAACTATCATCAGGTGCCCTATGCTATCAAGCTTTTTAAGATACCCTGTCACATGCTCATAGCTGCCACCCTCCTTGTGCTCATCCGGCACAAAATATGTCACCTCAAAATAATTCTCTGTCATGGTATTTATGACATTTTCGTCATATAAACTGTCTGAATTGAAATTACGCTTTCTATAAAGCATCATGAGCTCATTCATTTTCTCATCAAGCTCTCTTTTTTTGTCCTCATCAGGCTCATGCCACTCGTTTGTCAGCCTCGCTGTCTCTGCAATAGCCTCCTCATGACCTGTAAGTGCCGCAAAAGGTGCAAACTGTGCTGAGCGGTCCCATATAGACATCTGCGGATGTACCTTTGACACATGATGCGGTAAATCTATAATATCATCATATTTTCCCATGCCATGCTCCTTATATACTTTTTCGTAACTATTTTAAACCACTAAGAAAAATCCGATTAAGAACCACAGCGGTTGCTGCTATGCCTTGTGTCCGCCAATCTGATTGTTCCTTGAAATAGTTGTGGCCCCCTCCTCAAGATTCATGCCCTTTAGCATGGCATTCTTTCCATATTTCTTCTTGACGGAAATCATAGCCTCCTGAAGCTTTCTCTCCTTGGAAAGCGCCGCATCCTCTTTCTGCTTTTCCTTAGCCCTCTCCTGATAATCTGTAAATAAATCAAGCTGCTCAAACTGCTCACTTTCCTGCACCTTGCTCTCATCACAGACCCTGTTTGCCACCACAGTAATCCTTCGTGTCAGAAGAGAAGGATCTATGATACGGTCATAAAGCTCCATCACCGCATCCATGATGATGCGCGTGGATGACGTATAACGCCCTAAATTTGCTGTACCATGTGCATGCTTTGGAACCTTTCTGCCGTATCGGTCTATGGTAATCTCACCTGTATAATCTCTGTGTGTACCTTTTTTACCGCCAATACTGTCTCTGCCTTTATTATTTACTGCATGGTCATAATTATTGCCCAAACAGCTATCAGCCTTATTAGACAGATTTGCAATATCATACCCTATAGTGAGTACTATCTGGTCTGTAACCAGCCTCTTATCTACCAGATCAAGCACAAGAAGGTCCGTCATCTCACGCACAATAAGCTTTGTCTTCTCATAATCATACGGCTCCTGAAGCACCTGCCCTGAACTGATGCTGTTGGTCTGCGGTCTGTATGCCTTGATATCAGCTATTGTAACAGGCTCATACCCCCATGCATGATCTATAAGAAGCTCTGCATTGATGCCAAACATCTTATACAGCTTTTCCTCATTGTAAAAATCATTCGAACCGCCTGTTGAGCACCTGGCCACATCTCCCATTGTATACATGCCGGCTGCCTCGAGCTTTTTGGCATAACCTGCTCCCACTCTCCAGAAATCGGTAATCGGCCTGTGGTCCCATAGCTTTCGCCTATAGCTATTCTCATTAAGCTCTGCTATACGCACTCCTCGTTCATCAGGCATGGCATGCTTTGCCATAATATCCATGGCTATCTTGCACAGATACAGATTGGTACCAATGCCGCAGGTTGCCGTGATACCGGTATCCTTAAGGACATCGTCTATCATCTTAGACGCAAGCTCCCTTGCCGTCATGTGATAAGTGCGAAGATAGTGTGTCACATCCATAAAAACCTCATCTATCGAGTAAACACTGATATCCTCAGGTGCGATATACTTAAGATAAATATTGTATATGCGTGTACTGTAATCCATATACAAAGCCATACGCGGCGGTGCAACAATGTATGTCAGCTCATACTCAGGATGTGCGTCAAGCAGATTCGCATTATATGATGCATACTCAAAGCCTGCCTTTGTGCTTTCTGTTATATCATTTTCTGCTATATCAATTTCTGTTACATATTTTTTTCTTTCATCCGGATTGCCCTCAGTCTGGAGTCTTTTTTGCTGTTCACCTGCTGATTGTTTTCTGTCAGATTGTTCGCCCTCAATTTGTCGGCTTCTCTCCACTGTCCCGACAGCATGTCCACTCGCCATAAGCTTCGACAGACGCAGCTTGTTTACCTCCTTCACACGCTGTACCACCTCAAAAAGGCGCGCCCTGCCCGGTATGCCATATGCCTTAAGAGCCGGCGATACTGCAAGACAGATAGTCTTCTCCGTGCGGGTTGGATCTGCCACGACCAGATTAGTGGTCAGAGCATCCTTTCCCCTCTCTCTGCACTCTACTGATGCGTAAAATGATTTTAAATCTATTGCCACATAAATGTGCTCTTCATTATGCTTGTCCATACTGCAATTCTACATTGATTACGCTCAATTGTCAAGAACATATGTTTGTGTATGTGGATTATTGTCACTACATAAGAAAATGCCACTACAGCACAGTTTAATGCATCTGCAAGCCTTACGCAGTCACTTAGTGGCTGTTAGAATTATATCCGCACACAACAATGCCCCGCCAAGGATGGCGGGGCAAGGCGTTATGTGCCATGGACGGCACATAAAAGCCGGTTGTGTCATGGTCTATAACAAACTGAATATATAATTCTTACAGCCTCTTAGTGACGCAGTACCGGCTTACGGATGCATTAAACTGTGCTGTAGTGGCATTTTCGTACTATAACCACTATGAATCACTAAGCTTTAAAACACTACACTACAAGGAAGAACTTCACGAGGAAAAGAAGCGAAATAGCATAAGTAAGGATAGAAACCTCCTTTGCTTTTCCTGTAAAGACCTTGAGTACAGTATATGTGATAAGTCCAAGACCTATACCATGTCCGATAGATCCGGAGATAGGCATTGCAATAAGCATGAGTGCTACCGGAGCAACCTGTGAGAGATCTTCGAAATCCACCTTCTTAAGACCGCCAAGCATCAGGATACCAACATAGATAAGTGCTGATGATGTTGCTGCGGCAGGAATAATTGCTGCAAGCGGTGCTATAAATATGCATGCAAGGAACAGGATACCTGTTGTGAAAGCTGTAAGACCTGTTCGTCCACCGGCCTCTACACCTGATGCAGACTCAACAAAAGTTGTTACTGTAGATGTACCTGTTACGGCACCAACCACTGTGGCAACTGAATCGGAAACCAAAGCCTCCTTCATGTTTGGCATATTTCCCTCTTTGTCAACCATTCCTGCTCGTGATGCAGTACCAACAAGTGTTCCGATGGTATCAAACATATCTATGATACAGAATGTGATGATGAGTGAAATTGCTGTAAACCATCCAATACTGATGAAATCCTTGAAATCGAACTTGAACAGTGTTGTATCTGCCATATCCTTAAACTGTGGTACAAATGAAGCTGTTGCAAGTGATGCAAAAGGATTTGTTCCAAAGAATATAGCCTCTCCTGCCCAGTAAACTACACAGGCTGCAAGCATACCAAAAAGTACTGCTCCGTTGACGCCCTTATGAGCTAAAATAATGATAACAAAAAGTCCGATGAACATAGTCACAACAGTGAGCACCATTGAAGAATATCCATCTGTCATATTTGTTTTGGCAAGTCCCGGTGTGAGTGCACCGAAGAAATCCTTCATCACATAAAATGGTCCACCATCCTTTGAGTAAACACCGGCATTTGAGCCAAAGCCGATATTTAAAAGCATAAGACCGATAGCCGGTGAAATACCCATGCGGACACCATAAGGAATGGCATCTACTATCTTGTCACGGATATTGAATATTGAAAGTATGAAGAATAAAATACCCTCAATAAGGATGATACACAGTGCAGCCTGGAATGAATCAACATATGACAGGCCTGTGATGCTTACGATATTGGCAACTACTACAGCAAAGAAGCTGTTAAGTCCCATACCCGGAGCCAGTGCAAATGGCTTGTTGGCAAGAAATGCCATGACAAACATTCCGACTGCCGAAGCAATACATGTTGCCAGGAACACTCCGTTCCATAATGCTTTTGTTCCCTCAGCACCAAATCCGGTGAGGAGGTTTGGGTTAAGAGCAATGATGTATGCCATGGTCATGAATGTTGTCAGACCGGCAAGAATCTCTGTCTTGACCGTTGTGTTGTTTTGTTTGAGTTTGAAGATTTTTTCTAACATTTTTCTTCCTTTCCTTTTATTTTTTTTGCAGCTGTTATCCGCTTTCCTACTACAGGCGCCTGTTAATAGCTGCATTGTATATAAAATTGTGAATCACAATTGATTCCTTGTTTTTTCCACGAACTCACTCGTGAAAACATCAAGTGTAACCGGCTTTGAATAGAAATAGCCCTGAATAATATTACAGCCAAACTGCTGTAATAGCCTTACCTGCTCCTCATTCTCTGCCCCCTCGGCAACACACTCTATGCCAAGCTCCATAATCATGGATATGAGGTGCTTTAACATAATCCTGCTCTTCTCATTGCTCTCGAGATTCTTGACCAGGGAACGGTCAATTTTAGCAATGCTGAACGGAAACTTAAAGAGCATCTCAAGATTTGAGTACTTCGTGCCAAAGTCATCCATCGAAAGGCGAAAGCCCATTGAAATCAGCGACTGCGCGATATTATTTATCAATACAATATCCATATCACCAACAGACTCTGTTATCTCTATCTGAACAAGCCCCTCCGGGAGATCATACCTGTTCATTATCTCCTTCACCTGATCCAGGAGGTCTGCATATTCCAGTGTATTTTTTGAAAAATTCACAGATACCGGAACCACTCTCCTGTCACTTATACAGCGAAGCTTCTGCGCCTTGCATACCTCATCAAGTACAAATAAATCAATAAGATGCGAGCATCTGTTTTCTTCTAAAATCTCGATAAAATGAATTGGCCCTACAACGCCATGAGCCTCATCAAAAAATCTGATAAGGGCCTCCGCCCCGACTGTGATGCCTGTTCTTGAATCAACCTTCGGCTGATAATACACCATGAAGCTTCCCTTTTCAATCTCAGAAACCACATCCTTAAATACCTTATTTCTCATTATACTGTCAAGACTCTTAAGCTTTGCGTCCTTTTCAATATCATACATTAAGCGAACCTCTGAGAGCTGCCTTGCTATGTCGGGCTTGTCCGTCCAACTAAAGCCTGTCGATACAGAGACATCCAGATCATCAAGGCTTTCCCTTACTATCCTGACAAGTCCCATAAATGATTTTTTATCAATATCCTTGCAAAAAACAACTATCTCATCCTGCTCGTACCTGTATATATCGTAGCCTGTAAAAACGCCCCTGATCACATCTGCAACCATCTTAAGACGCGCATTTCCTGCCATATACCCAAATTTTTCATTTATATCTGAAAGCCTTATGATATCTGATGCAAATACTCCCATAAAGCTGCAGTCATACTCCACATAGCTCTCTCCCAAATTATTAAAGGTCTCTCTCTTTCTTAAGCCTGTGACCTGGTCAAAATTGAGCCTGTACTCATACTCTGCCCTCGCCTTCTCATAAAACAGACTATTCGATATTGAAATACCAATCATTTCAATCAAATCCAGACTTCCTGAATTGGCTCTTGGATTCATAACCACGATGGCACCAAAGCATTGTTCCCCCTTGTTTAGAAGAACAGCAGATGTAGACCATATTCTGACATCAGCCATACGCTTGAACAAATCCCTGTATTCACCCTCAATTGACTGAATATCACTTATAAACACACGGCCAGCGTCATTAAAAAGAGCGAGAAAATCTGTAATTGCACCTCTTGAAACAGATTCATTAACCACCTTTGCCATAATCTTAGCACTTGGTATATGTATCTCCTCAATTGTGTCCCACGCACTCTCTCCATTATAAATGACAGCCACACAATCTGCATTATAAAACTCTCTAAGCAGCCGTAAATAGTTCCTATACCCCAAGCCTTCGGTGGTATCATTAACAGCATCAATGAAATTCTGCATAAACGCCCTGTAGCTGATTATCCGTCTCATAACAGCATTCAGCTTTGACTCATCACTCAAATCTATCATCTTGAGCAGTCTATAGCCATTATAATCCTTATGATTCAGCTTGATTATGAGCTTCTTTTCGCCTAACAGCTTTGCAACTATATTGTCGGGATGATCCTTTCCTGAAAAAACCGATACTCTGTTTCCCTGCTCTTTTTTCCGTAAAAACAAATCAATAAACCCATCCTCAAACGGCTTTGAAATAAATTCATCAATCTGAGATGCTGTCATAACGCTTGAATTTCTGATAGCCTTATTGACAAATACTATTCTACGGCTCTCCTCATCTACTGCAAGTATATAGTCCGGCATTTCATCATACGAGAATATCTCCCTATCTGATATCCTGCAGGATACATCTGTAATGGAAGGAGCGCAGGAATTATGCGGAACGGTTATATCATTTTTCCTGATAGAATTGAAAAACGATATGCGATTCTTTCCCTGCCTCTTTGAGTAATACATAGCCTGATCCGCCTCATAGTACAGATCCTTAAAGGTCAGCTCTCTGTCATCGCCGGTAGTCATGCCGATTGATGCAGAATACTCCATATCAAAGATAATATTCTTCAGTCTTCCTGACAGCTTTACGCAGAACTCGTCCACAGCATCACTGTCCTCTAATCCAAATACGATCGCTGCAAACTCATCACCGCCAAGCCTGCCAACTATACCATTGGCTCCAACTGCTTCCTTAAGCACCTGTCCTGTCTGGCTTAATACCCTATCCCCTACATTGTGTCCCAAGGTGTCATTTACTATCTTGAAATCATCCACATCAAGCATCACAAATAAAAGCTTTGTTCCCTTTTGCCTGATAAGCGATGTACATTTATTCTCAAATGCAAGGTGATTGTATGTGCCTGTCAGCGAGTCCAAAAGCCCCTTTTCATCTCTGATATCAAACATTACTCCAACTACCATACATACCTTTTTATCCAAATCAGGTATGCTGATCATGTACATCTCAACCGGCTTGCTCTTGCCATCCTCTGATATAAAACTAAGCTGGAATGCAGTACGCATAGGCCGAAGCAGACATTTATCAAGCTGCTTTTTGAAGCATTCGATGCTGTCTGCCGGACACTCTGACATGTATGTGTCAATATTTTGTTTAAAAACCGGATATACTGTCTCCTGAGCCGGAGAAGAGTTGACTATTTTGAAAATATATGCCTCATCATCTTCCACATAGTACTCAAACATGCGCTCATGATTGTTTTCTGCAACAATCTTCATCAGCTCATAGTAAGCCTCTGTTATTCTATCTGTAATTCTTCTCCCTCTGTTACGCTTATCTTCCATGCGGAAACCCCATTATCTACAACATATTCATAAACTTTGCTTCAAACTAAATTCTTATCAGTGCTTTTCAATTTCCTCAAATACTCTATCAGCCACCCGCGGCAGCTCAGAGAATTTGCGAATAGCAGGCACATCGTCATCTATTGTGCCGAACCCGTATGCTGCATGGATGAACTTAACTCCTGCCTTTTTGCTGGAATCGTAGTCTCCCTGTATGTCACCTACATACACTGCCTCATCTATATTATTGCGCTCTACAATAAGCTTTATGTTTTCTGACTTCTCAAGCTCATTGTTGCCGTAGCACTCAGTATCCTTAAAATACCTGCCAAGTCCGTGGTACGCAAAAAAAGACTCTATATAACCACGCTGGCAATTGCTGACTATATAAAGGTCATATCTTTCTGACAGCTCATCAAGTGTCTTTTCAACATCAGGATAAAGCTCTCCCCCATGAACGGTCAGGTAATCGTTTTCTTCTCTATAGCATACATTAATTAACTCATCTCTGCAAGTACAATTAGGAAAGATAATGGATGCAAGTACATCCATTGTCTTTCCCATTACTGAATACATATCTTCTTTTGTGATAGGTGCCCTCTCATAGCCATAATCTGCTATGGCCTTATTCCATGATTTTGCCACATTCTCTGCTGAATCCCAGAGAGTGCCATCCATATCAAAAATAATACCCTTATGCTTCATCTATTGCCTTTCCGATATCATGTCTCATGTATTTATTATCAAACTGTACCCACTCTGTTGCCTCGTAAGCCTTGGCTCTGGCCTCCTTGAGTGTGGCGCCTGTTGCAGTGATACCAAGCACACGTCCTCCGTTTGTGACGATATTTCCGTCATCATCAAATTTGGTGCCGGCATGATAGCAGTAATAATCATCTTTGCCGTCAAACTTCTCAAAGCCAGTTATCTTAAAGCCCTTCTCATACTTGACAGGATATCCGTCTGATGCCAGAACCACACATACGCATGCGTTGTCCTCAAACTGAAGATCTATTGTGTCAAGATTTCCGTCTACACAGGCCTCCATCACATCAATGATATCATTCTTCATACGAGGAAGCACAACCTGTGCCTCAGGATCTCCGAATCTTGCATTGTACTCAAGCACCTTTGGTCCATCCTCTGTGAGCATGAGTCCGAAGAAAATAACTCCTGTAAAAGGTCTGCCCTCTTTAGCCATAGCATCTACAGTTGCCTGATAAATATACTTCTTGCAGAAATCATCGACCTCATCGGTATAGAACGGGCTAGGTGAGAAATTGCCCATGCCGCCTGTATTAAGGCCTGTATCACCATCGCCTGCACGCTTGTGATCCTGCGCAGATGACATAATCTTGATAGTCTTTCCGTCTACAAATGAAAGCACTGAAACCTCACGGCCTGTCATGAACTCCTCAACTACCATGGTGTTTCCGGCTGTTCCGAACTTCTTGTCCTCCATGATGGTTCTGACACCCTCTTTTGCCTCCTCAAGAGTATTACAGATAAGTACACCCTTTCCAAGAGCAAGTCCGTCTGCCTTTAACACAATAGGGAACTTTGCTGTCTCTAAATATTTAAGTGCCTCTTTGGCATCAGTAAAATTCTCATATGCCGCAGTAGGGATATTATACTTTTTCATGAGATCCTTTGAAAATGCCTTTGAGCCCTCAAGAATAGCTGCATTCTTCTTTGGTCCGAAACACTTGAGCCCTGCCTTTTCAAACTCGTCAACGATACCACCTACAAGCGGATCATCCATGCCGATGATTGTAAAATCAATGGCATTATCCTTTGCAAATGATACGAGCTTATCAAACTCCATCGCACCGATTGGCACACACTCTGCAAGTGCAGCGATACCTGCATTGCCCGGTGCACAGTATATCTTGTCAACGCGTGAGCTCTTTGCAACAGCCCTGCATATTGCATGTTCTCTTCCGCCGCTTCCTACTACTAATACCTTCATTTTTGCCTCCTATACCTAAGCTATATATAAGCTTTTCATTGTCCGGTAATCATAATCTACCTGTGTTTACATACTAATTACTTACAGCACTGTCATTACTTCTCATCTATAATAACATGTCCGTCTTCTACTGACACCCTGCCATTTGCTATCAGGTCGATAGCGTGTGGCATGATTTTCCACTCAGCCTGCTCCATAACCCTGCGCTGGAGCACCTCAGGGGTGTCGCCCTGCTTTACCTCGACTGCCTTCTGTAAAATAATAGGGCCTGTGTCTGTGCCTTCATCCACAAAGTGGCAGGTGGCACCTGTCACCTTCACACCGCGTGCAAGCACTCCCTCATGCACCTTAAGACCATAGTAGCCTGTGCCGCAGAAGGATGGTATGAGCGATGGATGGATATTTATGATTCTGTTTCTGTACTGCTTTATCATCTCAGGTGGAATCACTACCAGAAAACCTGCCAGTACGACTAAATCCACATGATATGAGTTAAGCTGCTTTAAGAAATCTTCATTGAAGGCAGCTCTGCTTTCATAGCTCTTTGGCGAGATGCATACTGCCTTTATTCCAGCCTTTTTAGCTCTCTCAAGTGCATATGCATCTGCGTTGTTGCTGATAACAACCTCTATCTGTGTGTTTGTAATTGTTCCGTTATCTATTGCATCTATGATGGCCTGAAGATTGGTGCCGCCACCCGATACACATACTGCAATTTTCATTCTTTTTCCTCGCAACGATGTATACAATTATTAACAATATATTGAATGTTATTATACGAGATCTACACCCTTCTCGCCGTCAATAATCTTTCCGACTACGTATGGTGTATCTCCGGCAGACTTCATAGCCTCCATAGTCTTGTCCACGTCTGCAGGGTCAACTGCGACAATCATTCCAAGTCCCATGTTGTAGGTATTGTACATCATCTGCTCCTCGACATTTCCCTCTCTAGCCATCATTTTAAAGATTGGTGGAACAGGGTAGCTGTTTTTCTCAATTACGGCACGCTTGCCATCGATAAGCATACGTGGGATATTCTCATAGAAGCCGCCGCCTGTAATATGACTGCAGGCCTTTACTGTGACTCCTGCGTCCTTTACAGCCTTAAGAGCCTTTACATAGATTCTTGTAGGGGCAAGAAGTGCCTCTCCAAGTGTAGTGCCAAGCTCATCATGATATGTATTTAATGTCTCCTTGTCCATCTTGAAAATCTTTCTGACAAGTGAAAATCCATTTGAGTGTACGCCTGTTGATGCCATTCCGATAAGTACATCACCATCCTTTAATCTCTCGCCTGTGATGATGTCCTTTCTGTCAACCACACCAACTGCAAAGCCTGCAAGGTCATACTCGTCCTCAGGCATAAGACCCGGATGCTCTGCTGTCTCACCACCAACGAGTGCACAGCCTGACTGCTTACAGCCCTCTGCCACACCGCTTACGATTGTAGCAATCTTCTCCGGATAGTTCTTTCCACATGCTATATAATCAAGGAAAAATAATGGCTCACCGCCTGCACATGCCACATCATTTACACACATGGCAACTGCATCGATTCCGATTGTATCATGCTTGTCCATGATGAAAGCAAGCTTTACCTTAGTTCCGCAGCCATCTGTTCCCGATAAAAGCACCGGATCCTCCATATCCTTGATGGAAGCAAGTGAGAACGCTCCTGAGAAGCCTCCGAGACCACCTAACACCTCCGGTCTCATAGTCTCCTTTACATGCTTTTTCATAAGCTCTACTGACTTGTAACCTGCCTCGATATCAACACCTGAATTCTTGTAATCCATTATTGTTCCTCCTAATAATCTGCAATTCGTTCAATACCTATAGTATACCTTCATAGTGCTAAATTTTCCAATTATATATTGTAATTATTCTTATTAGTTTTACTAATATAATATATCTTTTATAGAAATAATACTTATAATTTATTTCACGGATTATATTGACATCAGACATTCATCGTCCTACACTATCCATGCAAATAAATATTTAGATTTGAACGATTAATAATACAAAAGAAAGCAAGGAGAACAACAAATGCTTAAACAGATAAAAAATTTTCTGATAATGACACTCAGTATCACCATCATGGCAATCAGTGTATACTATTTCAAGTTCCCAAACAACTTCACCTTCGGTGGCGTAACCGGTGCCGCAGTTGTTTTTGCAAAAATAACCCCTCTCTCAGCGAGTATGTTTTCTACTATTGTGAACATGCTTCTGCTTGCAGTGGGCTTTTTCTTCCTTGGCAAAGACTTTGCTATTAAGACCACCTATGCCACAATACTTTTATCTGTTGAGCTTCTGGTGCTTGAAAAGCTTGACCCACTCACTCATCCGCTCTCAAACGAGCCAATGCTTGAGCTGATTTTTGCCATCGCTCTTCCTGCAATCGCATCTGCACTGCTTTTCTATGTAGGGGCTTCAAGTGGCGGAACCGATGTCATCGCCATGATTGTAAAAAAATATGCACATGTAGAAAATATTGGCATGGCTTTATTTCTCACCGACCTCGTCATGATTATCATCGCCTGCTTTGTATTTGACATAAAGACTGCTCTGTATTCATTTGTCGGACTTGTTGTGAAATCATTTATGATTGATGCAATCATCGAAAATATCATGCTCAGAAAATCCATAATGCTTATCTGCGATGACAAGGATGTGATATGCGATTATATTACTAACACGCTGGAGAAAAGTGCCACATATGTAGAGGCACGAGGTGCTTACACCGGTGAGAGAAACTATATCGTTTTCAGCACTCTCACAAAGAAGCAGGCCATAGAGCTTAGAAGCTTCATACATCAGAATAAGCTGCATGCTTTTATGTCTGTGATGAGCACCAGTGAAGTATTTGGTAAGGGATTTTCTTCTCTGTAAATTCATTAAAAATCTTCCCTTACCTGTACTTCAGGCTGTATCCGTCCTTCTTCCATAAAATCATCAGAAAACATATCCAGACTACTAAGCAATCCAGCCCATTCATTATCCTTCGCTATAAGAAAAAACATAACAGAACACCCCCTATTTCATTTAGTCTATAATTTTGAATAAACTGCATCGTTTCTGGAAAGAAGATATACACAATACTGATTCATGCTGATACCTTCCTTCTTAGAATGTTCTGCAAGTGAACGATGAAGACTTCGTGGAATTCTAAGTTTAAACTGTCCAGAATAATCCTCTAAGCTGTCCGGCTCATGGATTTCAATACCATCTTCCATAGCAGCTTCTAACCATGCTTTCTTGGCATCTAAAGCGTTTGCGACAGCGGATTCTACTGTTTCTCCGCAGGTAATACATCCCGGGAGCTCCGGAAATGAAACCACAAAACCACCCTCATCCTTATCCTCTATAATTTCCATACGATAATTCATTGTAAAATAATCATTCAGCGTTTTCATCATTCACCGCCTCACTTTCCACAATCTGTTTTACCATCTCAACATACACTTTTTTGATAGGTTCATGCTTCGGTATCGTAATCGGTTGACATCCGGCTTTTCTGAACGTGTAATGACTGCTTCCGCCCTTTGGGGCATTCATTACATATCCATAGCTTTCCAATACCTTACGCAATTCATCAAACCGGAGGTCTTTTGACAAAGCACATATTCTCGTTAATAGTTTATCCCATTTTGACATTCTGAATACCTCCTATCTATATTATACGTGGTATCACATTTGGTGTCAATGACGTTTATTAAAAGAATTTTGCATGACCGTTTTTGTCAAAAGCCTTCTGTATTTGCTTATCATCTCTGACATAAATATTGATAAGGTCATTAACTACAAAACAGCCGTAACCGCGATTTTCTTTTTCAATCGCAGCTACGGCTGTTATATTTACATGAACTAATTTATTTCAAAAACTAGTGCTTCGGAATAAGCTTCTCTGTACCACCCATGTATGGCTGAAGTGCCTTAGGGATATTTACAGAGCCATCTTCATTCAGGTTGTTCTCAAGGAATGCGATGAGCATACGTGGTGGAGCAACAACTGTGTTGTTAAGAGTATGTGCAAAGTATTTCTTGCCATCCTCGCCCTTTACACGAATCTTAAGACGTCTTGCCTGTGCATCGCCTAAGTTAGAGCAGCTTCCAACCTCGAAGTACTTCTTCTGTCTTGGTGACCATGCCTCTACGTCGCATGATTTAACCTTGAGATCTGCGAGGTCTCCTGAACAGCACTCAAGAGTACGGACAGGCACATCAAGACTTCTGAAAAGCTCTACTGTGTACTTCCACATCTTCTCATACCATTCCTTTGAATCCTGTGGCTTGCAGACAACAATCATCTCCTGCTTCTCAAACTGATGGATACGGTAAACACCTCTCTCCTCAATGCCGTGTGCACCCTTTTCCTTACGGAAGCAAGGTGAGTAGCTTGTGAGTGTGTATGGAAGCTTTGACTCATCGTTTATTGTATCGATGAACTTACCGATCATTGAGTGCTCAGATGTGCCGATAAGGTAGAGATCCTCTCCCTCAATCTTGTACATCATGGCATCCATCTCCTCAAAGCTCATAACGCCTGTTACGACATTTGAACGGATCATGAATGGTGGAATACAGTATGTAAAGCCCTTTCCAATCATGAAGTCACGCGCATATGCTGTCATGGCTGAGTGAAGACGTGCGATATCTCCCATCAGATAATAGAAACCGTTTCCTGCAACCTTTCCTGCTGCATCGAGGTCTATTCCGTCAAATCTCTCCATGATATCTGTATGATAAGGAATCTCGAAATCAGGAACAACAGGCTCACCAAACTTCTCGTTCTCCACGTTGAAGGTATCATCCTTTCCGATTGGAACTGATGGATCGATGATGTTTGGAATCTTCATCATATCCTCAAGCACCTTGTCCTGATACTCTTTCTCGAGCGGCTCAAGCTCTGCGAGACGCTTTGAAATCTGTGCTACCTCAGCCTTTACAGCCTCAGCCTCTTCCTTCTTGCCCTGTGCCATAAGAGCACCAATCTGCTTAGAGACCTGATTCTTCTTTGCACGAAGATCATCTGCCTCCTGCTGTGCTTCTCTGGCCTTCTTGTCATACTCGATTACTTCATCGACGAGCGGAAGCTTGTGGTCCTGGAATTTCTTTTTAATATTTTCTTTTACGAGATCCGGATTCTCTCTTAAAAACTTTAAGTCTATCATAATTCCTCCAAAGTATTATGTTTTTATAACTTATAACATTTTACTCTGAAAACCCTTAAAATGCAAGAGGATACTTGTCAGTAAGTGTCTTGATGATAGCCTTTGCAGGCTCAACTGCGCTCTCACCCTCTTTGATGATCATGGCGATTGCCTCTGCAACCTTGTCAAAATCATCCTCCTTTAAGCCTCTTGATGTAGCAGCAGGTGTTCCGAGACGGATACCGCTTGTGACAAATGGCTTCTGTGGGTCGTTAGGAATAGTATTCTTGTTGGCTGTGATATGAGCCGCATCGAGAAGCTTCTCGATAGATTTTCCTGTGAGACCAAACGGAGTTAAGTCTACAAGCATGAGGTGGTTGTCTGTGCCGTCTGATACAATCTTGATGCCACGGTTCTGAAGACCCTTGCAAAGTGCCTGTGCGTTCTTTACAATCTGCTTCTGATACTCCTTGAACTCAGGCTGTAATGCCTCCTTGAAGCAGACTGCCTTTGCAGCAATAACGTGCATGAGAGGTCCACCCTGGATTCCCGGGAAAATAGCCTTGTTGAAATTGTACTTATCCTGCATCTCCTGACTGCAGAGAATCATTCCTCCTCGAGGTCCACGGAGAGTCTTGTGTGTAGTGGTTGTGGTGACATGTGCATATGGGATTGGGCTTGGATGAAGTCCTGCGGCTACAAGTCCTGCGATATGAGCCATATCAACCATGAGCACTGCGTCTACCTTGTCTGCAATCTCTCTGAAACGCTTGAAATCTATAGTTCTCGCATATGCAGATGCACCTGCGATAATCATCTTTGGCTTGCACTCAAGGGCGATCTCCTCTACCTTGTCGTAATCGATGAAGCCCTCGTCATTTACTCCGTAAGGCACTACATGGAAATATGAGCCTGAAAAGTTGACCGGTGAACCATGTGTGAGGTGTCCGCCGTGGTCAAGGTTCATTCCCATGATGGTATCGCCCGGCTTTAAGATTGCGAACTGTACTGCCATGTTGGCCTGAGCACCTGAGTGCGGCTGTACATTTACATACTCTGCGCCGAAAAGCTTCTTGGCTCTTTCTCTGGCAAGCTCCTCTACCTCGTCCACGCACTCGCAGCCGCCATAGTATCTTCTTCCCGGATATCCCTCAGCGTACTTATTGGTGAGAATGCTTCCCATAGCTGACATAACAGCAGGGCTTACCCAGTTCTCAGAAGCAATAAGCTCGATGTGGCTGTTCTGGCGCTCAAACTCGTCTGTGATGGCGCTTGCGATCTCCTGATCTTCTTTCTTGATGTCGTCAAGTGTATACATATATGTGTCTCCTTTTCTTTATTGCAAAATACTTGCATTATTTATCGCAATTATATGCTTTGCTGTGATTTATTACTTTGATGCGCTACCGCATAAAAATAATCCTTGCTACAATTCTACTATTTAAAGCAGAAAGTGGCAAGGATTATTTGATATATCCTTCATATTTAATTCTAATAAGTAACTATACCCAAATCAAATAACTAAATCACATATATGAATACATTTAAAAAATACGGTCATCCTATAAAAAAGGAGGTCTGAAAACATGACTACTGACCAAAAAGAAAAACGAAATGATGAATATAACAAATATGTAAAGCGCGTCACACCTACTCACTGCCTTTCTGCAAACATGCTAAAGGCATTTATACTCGGCGGAATCATATGCACTATCGGACAGCTCATAGTAAATATCTGCACTCAATACTTTGGGTTAAGCAGCGATGAAGCCTCTGCCTGGTGCAGCATGATTTTGATTCTCATAAGCTGCATACTGACAGCGCTAAACCTGTATGCACCACTCGCAAACTGGGGAGGCGCAGGCGCTCTCGTTCCTATAACAGGCTTTGCAAACGGAGTATGCTCATCCGCATGTGAATTTCAGGTGGAGGGGCAGGTATTTGGCATAGGCTGTCAGATATTTAAGATTGCAGGTCCTGTGATACTGTACGGCATATTTTCAAGCTGGGTGCTTGGTGTGATATACCTTGTTGTAACGGGCTTGTGATTGATTAGTATTATGCATATACGTGTTACTTTGTCCATCCCTCAAATTATTTAGTAAGAGCCGATCTTGTGACCGGCTCCTATTCAGATCATTAATTTACTGTTCTGATGCTTCTTTTTTAGTTTTTCTTTTCTTTTTATAGATTACAAAACCTGTTGGTACGATTATTGCTGCTGCAACTACACCCAGCACACCATAAAACAGTGGCTTGTTCTCAAAGAAAAGAATGAAAGCGTTTGATGAAACTGTTATACCCTTGTAAATAAAATCAGTTGTATTGGTTCCACCATCTGTTCCGATGGAGCAGTCTGCACAAAGTATTGCAACCTGCTGATTTACGCCCTCCGGTACCTTAAATTTAATCTTTCCATCATTTCCATTCAGGTACTTTGTAAGTTCATCGCCTGACATATCAGAAATGACTTTCTGTTCTTTTCCATCCTTGTCAAGTATTGTAACTTTGACATGTCCAAGCTTTCCTCCATCATCTGTAGGAACAAGAGTTACGTTCTGTGATGTTCCTCTGTAATTACCGTCTTCCTCAATTCCACTGATTGTGAAAGTTGGAGCTGTCTTATCAATTACAAAATCAGCTGAAACGTTTTTCAAATCACTATATGCCATTGATGTGGCTTTGTCCTCTGACTCAACGACGAGATTGTATTCACCTTCATCATCAAAAAGTGATTTATTTACAGCATACTCGTATCTGTACCAGCTTCCGTCTCCTCCTGACTCTGTTACCTTGTAGTCGTTACCTTCCTTAAGGGCATTGCCATTAAGCTTGATATTGTAGTTTAAGAGTTCATCAGCATTAGTCTCGTAGAATACGATATCCTCTGCAGTTTCCTGTACATAATAGTCATTAACTACATCCATTGAGTAATCATTTAATGCAAATGTTGAGCCATTTCTGTTGACAGAGAAATCAATGAGATTATCTCCATCCTGTAAGTTTACAGTTGAAGATACTCCATCTTCATCAACAATATTTACAGTATCATAAGCATTTCCAGCCTTGTCTACTGCTGCACATCTGAGTGAGTACATTCCATCCTCCTCGAGGTTTCCATACTCAATTCTCTCTCCATTTCCAACGGATGAAGCACTTCCTTCGATTTCTTTTGTTGCAAAAGAACCATTCTCATATACTACAGCTGTCAGTACCGGAGTAAATGTGCCAAAGTTGGTATCTGTGCATTCAATAGCAAAACCAATATTTCCATCAGTATTATTTGCTGAATTAGGATTTATTCCACTTATTGTTATGGCAGGCTTTGTAAGATCAACGCAGAAGCTCTGATTCTCAAGGTCAGTTGCCTTGTTACCAGCCTTATCTGTGTATGCAAGTGTCCATGTGTAAACAGCGTCTGATGCAAAACTGATTGTTGCCGTATGTGTATCACCGCTTCCTGACCAGCCACTTATTGTAGGCGCTGAAGCAGGATTTCCATTGTCTGTCGCATTCATTGTTAGGACAACTCTGCTTGTCTCAAAATTGTGCTCCTGAATTGTCACAGTAGCAGTTCTCTGCTCCTTATAAAAGCCAGCCTCTGCTGCATTATTATTATCATATGCTACTGAAATCACCGGAACAGTCTTATCTACAGTAAATTTTGTAGGTGCAAGTGAGTTACCATAATTGACATCACCGCTCTTGTTTCCTACGATATCCTCTGCTGAAATATTGAAGGTATAATCAGCATCGTTTCCATAGTATATTGTAGCAATATTAACTGTATCATCTCCGTTTCCAGAACCACTAACTGTAGTCCATCCTGATATAGAAGGAACACCTCCGGCACTGGCCTCTATTACAGGGATTACCTTTGCAGGGTCAAAGTTACGCTCAGTAACCTTAACTGTTGCTGTTCTTGACTCCTTAAAGTAAGTATCATCTCCAAATGTTGTATCTCCACTGTTATTATCATAGCTTACTTCAATCGTAGGTGCCGTGATATCAATCTTGATTACATTTGTTGTCTTATAAGTGTTTCCTGCATTATCAACAGCTGTCACTTCGATCTGTACATCGTTACTGTTGTTTAATCCCGCATCAACTGTGAAATTTCTTGATACTGACTTAGTCAGATCATCCAGGCTTCCTGCTGTTGCAGTGTATGTATACAAATCTCCTGTCTGTGTCTGCTGACCCATGCTTGTCACCTTGTATGATACACTTCTGATACCTGAAACAACACCTGTTGCTGCATTGTCCGATACTGACACGCCAACATTTACATTTGAAGCATAGATGCCATTGATATCAGTTGGAAGTGTTACATTAACCTTCGGTGCCTGTGTATCAAGCACAGCTCCATTTGTGCTGACATATGATACATTTCCTGAATAATCTACAATCTTCAGGTAGACAACATAGTTCATATCATTTTCCGGTAAACTGATAGCATATGAGCCATCCTTACCGGTTGATTTCATCGGTGTCCATGATGTAACTCCTGACACATCCGCAAATACTCCATCCTTGTTTGAAACGTTGTAGCTTACTTCTTTTACTCCGCTGAATTCATCTCTTACACTACCTGAAACATACATCTTTCCCTTAGAGAAACGTGATATCTCGTATTTGCCACCATTTAAGATATTCTTCCAATCTGCAAATGACGTCCATGTAGTGTCAGTTCCCTGTGACAGATAATTATACTTCATGTTACCTGTTGGATTTATCTTATCAATAACAAATGTATTAGATTTATTGATTTTGTATCCATCAGCTTTATTCTCAGCCAAATCCTGTGCTTCTACACGGATAGTATACTTATGATCATTGGTAAACTTAATAGTAAGTGTACTTACAGCATCTTTTCCGGCTCCAAGAGTCCAGTCACTATCCTTTACGATACCATCTGGAAGCTTATCACCATTATTGATATCAACTTCTTTTCCGCCATCCTCTGATACCCAGATATTTACAAGCTTCTGATTAAAGAATACACTGTTTTCCTTAACCGATACTTTAGCTGTACGCTCTGTATTGTAATACTCAGCACTATCAACTACACTGTATGCATCCTTCTCAGAGGCATACTCTACATTAATCTCCGGCTTTGTTGTATCAATCCTGAATGTCTCATCTTTCTCATCATCCTTCAGGCTGACAACTGTCTCATTGTCTGCTGTGTCTATAACCTGAACATAGACATTGATTGCACCGAGATTATCTGCTGAATTGGCAAACTCATCCGATACTGTTATCGGAATATTCAGCTTGTCATTTGTTCCTGCCTGTTTTTCCGGGAGAATACTATTAACATTTTTATTTGTTGTATCAGCCCAGGTCTCCTCTGTCGGTACATCTCCGGCAGCAGTTACATAGTACTTAATTGATTTGATTCCTGATGTAGCATCATTTGCTGTTACATTAAGCTTCACATCTCTATTGTAGAAATGCTTTGCACCATCAAAGCCCGCCTTGTCACTAAGGCTGTTTTTCATTTCCTTGTCAAGGCTTATACCTGCTGTAGAATGTGTTGTATCAAATTTGATTGTCTGACTACATTCTGTCTTATTTCCTGCTTTGTCATACGTTTTAGTTTCAACATAAAGATTCTTTGAATCATAATATGCATCTTTCGGAATTGTTATTGTTCCTGTCAAATCACCATTATCTGATTTTTGCAATGTATCTGCAGTTAATGTACCACTTGTCAGATTTTCGTTTGGATCCTTGCTGGCTTTTACAAAATATTCTACTTTATCAACACCTGATGTCGCATCTGATGCTTTTACACTAAGTGTTGCACCGGAATTAAACCAGCCATCCTTGTTAGCACCAGCATTTACTGTCAAATCAGCAGTAGGGTTTGTTGTATCAAGCTTAATTGTCTGACTACACTCTGTCTTATTTCCGGCAAAGTCATATGTATATGTTGTGATTGTCAAATTATCAGTATCATAATCAGCCATATCAGGTATGCTAATACTATCTGTATACTCTTTTGCATCACTTTCAACACCAGTTATTAATTCTACCGGAGCATCAGCACTTCCCTCAACATAAGTTCCATCTGCTTTTTTAATTGTATAGCCTACTTTTTCAATTCCTGAAGTATTGTCCTGCGCAGTAACAGTGAATGTAGCACCATTGGTAAACCACTTATCACCATCAACGCCCTGTTGTAACTCCAATTTTGCAGTCGGAGCTGTAAAATCATACTTTGCTGTAACCGTTGTATCAGCTGATGACACAGACTTATTTCCAGCTACATCTACAGTATCTACGTCAATAGTTAAATTATTGGAATCATAAGCTTTATCTTTTGAAATAGTTATATTTCCTACAACCTCTGTATAAGCTCCGGAAGCATCTAATTTCTTGTCAATAACATTTACCTTTCCGGTTTTCATTTTCTTGCCATTCAGGTAAATATAATAATTAATAACCGGATTTTCATTTTCTGCCTTAATACCACTTGTTGCATCCTTTGCCACAACAGTATAAGTCAGGGTATCGTTATTCCAGCCTTTGCTATTATCTAAAGTCGAGCTGCCATCATCTCGTGTGATGGTAACTGTTGGAGCCTGTTTATCGATATTGATTATTTTTTCAACTGTTGAAGAGTTATTAGCCCTGTCATAAACTGTTATTGTAGCCTTAAGAGCCTTTGTATCAGCTGCATAATCACGACTCTTTAAAAGACTAAACACTGTTGAATAATTCAAGGTGCCAAGATCTGAGCCTTGCAACGTGACAGTTGTAGTAGATGGTAAAACAGTATATGTTCCATCGTCATTCAGCCTTGCAAGCTTATACTCATATCTGTCAATACCGGAAAGATTATCAGTAGCCTTTAATTGTAAACAAACACTTGACTGTTTCCACAAATCTGCATTTTCGTCTTCAAGCTTATTTTCCTGATTATCACTATCTACTATATTTACATCTGTGATTTTAGGTGCTTCGTTATCGATTACAGCACCTTCTGTACTTATATATTTTACATTTCCACTGTTATCTACAATCTTTATATATACTATATATTTATTATAGGACTTGTCTAACGACTCACAAAAACTGTATCCATCATCTGATTTATTTATTTTAATTTCTTTCCATTTATCAGCAGATAAATTATTTAACTTAGGCTCTGATAAGACTGTATCCGTATCCAGTTTATTTACATAATAGCTAACTGTCCATATGCCGGAATTTCCGGTTTCTTTGTCAGTTACACTACCTACAATATTCAACTGATTTTGTTTAAAAATAGATATTGCAGTGAATGGATTTAATATATTTTCCCACCAGTTACCAATTATTCCAGCATCTGTTTTATCTGTTGAGAACTGTACTTTTCCAACCGGAGCGAGCTCATCAATATAGAATTCCTTTGATTTGCTATCAGCTACAGTGCTTTCTTGCGTTTTATTTCCTGCTAAATCCGTTGAAGAAGCTTCAATTTTGTAAAGATGATTACCTGTAAATTTAAGCTTTGCAGTATATGAGCCATCCTTATTGTCAGTCCAGATTTCATCATCTGTTTTTACAATAGCAGCACCTTGTACTTCTGCCTTGTTATCTAATATATTTACTGCATTTTTATTATCAACCGCTACTTTAATTTGAGTAGCATTTTTGTTAAAAGAAGCATCTGTTACAGTAATCTGTGCATATCTGTCATGGTTGTAGTATTCTACCCCATCCTTTAACTGTGAATAATTATCATTAGTTGTATTTTCATCAGCTGAAGAATATGCAATACCTACAGTTGGTGCAGTATGATCAAAGTGGAACTTTTTATCGTCAGAAAGTGATGTGATTTTTTCATTTCCTGCTTTATCCGTCACCTTGACATACACATTTCCTGCATTTGTGGTATCTGCAAATGGTATTGTTACACTCTTAGCATCAGCTCCAAGATTTTGAACATTTTCAGCATCCCAATTGAAGCTTTTAATGTCCCATCCAGAAGCACTTGTCACATCATCTGTGAGATAAACTGCTTTTATATCAGCGATGCCTGAAAAATTATCAGTAGCACTGATACCTACAGATATTTTATCAGTAAAATAATATTCACCCTCATTACTATTCAATGACAGCTCAGCCTTAGGCAGTGCTGTATCAAATTTGATTATCTGAGTCTGTGTATCAGATTTCAGACCTGCATTATCGTATGCTGTAACATTTATCTTGATTTCTTTATTGGCAAATTTACTTGCCTGTAATGTAATCAAATAGCTTCCATCAGCATTAGGATTAACTGTTTTTTCTTCAAGAAGCGGCTTATCTTTTTCATCTGTCACTGTATACTTAACAGCCGCAATCTTTGAACCAGCATCAGATGGTGAAGCTGTAATTTTCACATCTTTGTTTATCCAGTCTGCATCATTATCCTTTGCAATGGAAAGTGTAGGTTTTACACTATCATAGTTGTATGCTCCACTTACTGTTCCCTCATTGATATAAGATACAGTTTCATTTTCTGAATTTTTCTTTTCCTGTCCAATAACTAGAGCAAATTGATTTTCGCCCTGTGTGATATTATTGACATCTATAGCAATTTCTTCTACAAAGCTGCCATCAGAATCTTTGATTTTATAACCATCTTTTGCCTTGATTTTAGTCACCTCTGAATACCAGATTTTTCCATCTGAAGCAGTATTTGATGTTCCAACTACCTCACAATATTTTCTAAAATCATCGTAAGCATATGGCTTTATTGTTGTAGTATATGTTTTCTCTGCACTGTTATATCTGTCATCCTCTGCAATAGCAGCCTTGATTGTAACTTCTACTCCATCGGCACTGTTATTATAGCTCTTTGCAGTCCATTTACCATTGTTAGTAAAATCAGCATCCTGCGTGATGTAATCTTCTCCGGTAACCACACTATAAGTGATTTTGCCTTCGGCATCACTAGCACTTGAGCTTGCAGCTGCTGCAACCTCATCACCTACATAAACCTCTGTTTTTGCATCAGTAAATGAAAGTGTCTGGTCTAATTTTGCAATTGCTACATCAGACTGTGTGATTGTCTTATAACTATCACCAACAGATAGTGTAGCCGTAAAAGAAACTTTTCCGGCTTTCTTTATATTTACTACACCTGTAGTTTCATTAACAGCTGCAGTTTCCTGATCTGAAGATGCATATCTGGGTCTACGATTGCGATGATTGGCATGTCATGTGGGTCCACACATACAAACTTTCTCTTTCTCTCTACATCTGTGATGACATAGTTGATTGTAACCTCTGCTGCTGTTCCTGCTGTTGTAGGTACTGCTATGATAGGAACACAAGGCTTCTTTGTAGGTGCAACACCCTCTAAGCTTCTTACATCCTCAAACTCCGGGTTTGCGATGATGATACCGATTGCCTTTGATGTATCCATAGAAGAGCCGCCTCCGATTGCAATGAGGTAATCAGCTCCTGATTTCTTAAATGTCTCCACGCCATGCTTTACGTTGTCGATTGTTGGATTTGGCTTAATCTCCGAATAAATCTCATATTCCAATCCGTTCTTATCAAGGATATCTGTTACCTTTGCTGTAACTCCAAATTTGATTAAGTCAGGATCAGAGCATACCAGTGCTTTTTTAAAGCCATGCGCCTTTGCCTCTGTTGCAATCTCCTGGATTGCACCTGATCCGTGATAAGATGTCTCGTTTAACATGATTCTGTTAGCCATAGTGTAAAATCTCCTTCCAATTTTAAATAATACTCCTAAAAAACTCTGCCGATAAATTCTTATAACTTATCTGCCTGACTATATTTTAACAAAGTATTAAACGAGATGTAAGTTACAAACCTGCCAATGTGTAACATACCTGTTGCAATATGTAACCTGCCGGTTACCTATGTATATCCCACCGACTGCCAATCACACCTTATGGCTGTCTGATATAACTTTCTTTAACTCTCTTGCCGCCGCACTAATCGGGTGATGAATATCGTATACCATACATATATTTCTCTGCGGTATCTCCTCCTCCAGAGCTATCTCTACAATCTCGCGATTTGCTATCGCAGCCTCTGCCATAGGCTTTGGCATAAAGGCAAGACCAAGCTCACTTTTCACAAGTGGCAGTATCTGGTCTGTCGTTGCAGTCTCTGTATCAGGCGCAAATTCAAGTCCGTGTGACATAAAAAGCCTGTTAAAAAACTGAAATGTCATGGTCTCCCGCCCCAGTCCGATAAGCGGATAATTATGCAGCTCCTTTAATGACAGGGTCTGGCTTCCGAGCGCAGTAAAAGTGGTACCACCCACGAGAATCTCCTGGAACGAGCCAAGCTTTATCATCTTAAGAGGGGCCTCCACCTCAACCGGTGTCGATACAACCGCAAAATCAATCATGCCGTTTTTTACGGCATTTATAGCCTGTGGGGTGGAGTGATTATATATCTTAAGCCTGATACCCGGATATGCCATGTGAAAAGTCTTTAGCCTGTCAAGCAGATATATGTTTAGAGCTGTCTCACTGGCTCCTATTGATACGCTTCCGTGTGACAGACCTGTGCTGTCTGACAGCTCCTCCTCCGCTGCAAGTATCTGTGACATCGCTGCAGATACATGCGCGTACAGACGCTCTCCCTCCGGTGTGAGCTGCACACCTCTGTTATTTCTGATAAAAAGTATGCTGTTTATCTGCTGCTCCAAATTGTTCATGGCGCGGGTTACATTTGGCTGGCTGTTTCCAAGTGCCCTCGCAGCTTTTGTGAAATTGCAGTATTTTGCAACATAATAAAATATCTTGTAGTACTCAAAATTTATATCCATATTTAAAGCCTCCTTTTTATTATCGTTTTACCGGTCATTTTTCCGGTAATACACAGATACTAATGATATAATAATATGATATTTCAATTATATCAATTATACTTTTTACTTATTATAATCATAATTGTATAATCATAAATGCTCAAAAGAGAAATATTGATTATATATATAAGAAAAGGACGTGTTTCAAATGAGTGAAAAGACAATGTTTCCAAGAGAAGACCATACAGAAATGCTGTTTCAGAAGATACTAAACGATCCATGGGCGTGTGACAGGCTTATGGAAACCTTCAATGAAAATCTGGTTTACAACGATGAATTTGATGTATCACTTCCGGCAGAAAAATTTGCTAAAGCTCTCTTCAATGCATATACCAACCGCGATCTTTCCGCACTGCTTATGTGTCTGTGCAACAACACCGTATTTGATTTGCTGCGCAATTCATATATCATACCGTACAGGTTCAATGCCGACGGACATCAAAATCCGATAATCATGACCGATGAACACGGAAATCCGCTGCCCGAGTATAAACACATATCTCACGACAAGAACTATATACATTTTCATGAGATATACAATGATATGCCAGATAAAAAGGATATCTACTACGCACAGGCTTACCGCTACAGTCACACATATGATTCCGAGCATATGACTCCCACGCAGCAGGTCATTGTAAAGCATGACGGAATACTCTTGATACGAGAGCTTCCCGATACCGTAAAACTCAAGGAGACTGAGGCTGAGGCTTACTCTGCCGTATGGGATCTGATGATACAGATTGAAAAGGAGCTTCCTATGGCATATGTTTTTTACGGTCAGGACTCTCTTGTGGAAAATGACAAGCGGTATGATGAAATTGGTATTTTCCTGCGAAGCTCTCATTTCCTAAAAAATCTTGAAAAACATGTACAAAAGGCCGAGGCGATAATTTATGGCAGATAACAGCTACACAGATATCATGGAAAAAAATCATATGGAAATCCCCTGGCATGATTATGCCAGACAGGATGGAAATATACTCATAGATAAGGCAGGACTGATTGAAAAAGCCTCTGTAATCGGACGTGTCGGACTCATCATGCTCTCCTGCGGCACCGGAGCCTGGCGTGTGAGAACCTCCATGAACCGGCTCTCAAAGGAGCTTTGTGTCACATGTACAGTGGATGTCGGACTTATGTCAATCGAGTTTAACTGCTTTGACGGAAATGACTGTATATCACAGTCACTCAGCATAGCAAACACAGGTGTAAACACATCAAAGCTCTATCGCATGGAGCAGTTTGTCGACAATTTTCCTAACGAGGAAGCTCATCTGACCGGCGAAGAAATTCACCGGCGACTTGATGAGATTGAACAGATTCATGCCATTTACTCCCCTGCAAGGCTTGGACTTGCAGCAGCTATAGCATGCTGCGCCTTCACATTTTTGCTCGGAGGAGGCCCTATTGAAATGATACTGGCATTTGTAGCAGCCGGCATCGGAAATCTCATACGTACAAAGCTTATAAAACATCATTTTACTTTGTTCCTAAATATAGCGGTATCAATTTCTGCTTCATGCTTCATATATGCGGCATTTTTAAAAATTGCAGAGATGGCTTTCAATGTACCATCAATTCACGAAGCCGGATACATCTGTTCTATGCTCTTTATCATACCCGGATTTCCGTTTATCACAAGCGGAATCGACCTGGCAAAGCTGGATCTACGCTCCGGTCTTGAACGCCTTGCCTATGCAATAATAATAGTCATGGTAGCCACGATGTTTGCATGGATTATGGCACTGCTTCTGCGACTGCAGCCTATGGACTTTGAAGACTTGAATCTGACCCCCGTACTACATCTAATCCTGAGGCTTATAATGAGCTTCTTCGGTGTGTTTGGATTCTCAATCATGTTCAACAGTCCAGCTCCCATGGCTGCAACAGCCGCACTTATCGGTGCCATAGCAAATTCACTGCGGCTTGAGCTGGTAGACCTGACAGGTATGCCGGCTCCTGCTGCCGCATTTGCCGGAGCTCTCACAGCAGGGCTTCTCGCATCATTTATCAAGGAAAACAACGGATATCCGAGAATATCCCTTACTGTTCCATCCATAGTCATAATGGTTCCGGGACTTTATCTGTATCGGGCTATATACAATTTCGGCATAATGGCACTTTCGGATGCTGTTTCATGGTTTGCATCAGCAATCATGATTATCATTGCACTGCCGCTCGGACTCATCTTTGCAAGAATACTAACTGATAAGACGTTTAGGTATTGCACGTAACAGAATCATACACATTATAAGCAGACTTGTTTTATACCATTCAAAATCCGGACAGTACAAGCTCTGCACCAACATACAAATATTAAACTCAAAAAACAAGGAGGCATTCATCATGCTTACAGCAGTTACAGGAATAAACTGGGGAGACGAAGGAAAGGGTCGTGTCATCGACCTTCTCGCAGAACATGCGGATATCGTAGTCCGCTATCAGGGTGGTAACAATGCCGGACACACAGTAGTTAATAAACAGGGAAAATTTGTCTTAAATCTACTTCCATCCGGAATACTTCACCCAGATGTAGTATGTGTGCTCGGTGACGGAATGGTTATTGACCTAAACCATCTGTCCAATGAAATTGCACAGATCAGAACACAAGATGTATCTGTTTCACCAAAAAACCTGAAATTATCAACAAGAGCCACAATTTCAATGCCGTGGCATAAAATACAGGATGAGCTTGAGGAAGAGCGCCTTTCAAAGTCCGGAGCAGCCTTCGGCTCTACCAAACGCGGTATTGCCTATGCATACAGCGATAAATACCGTAAAAAAACAATCCGTCTCGGTGATTTACTCCACTTAGACGAAGAGAATGTACAGGCCAGACTTAAGACCATGCTTGAAGCTAAAAACCTTGAGCTTGCAGGCTGCTATCATCAGGAGCCTATGTCTCTGTCAGCTCTTTTGTCATGGTGCAGGCAGAAGGCTGCAAAATATGCACCTTATATCACAGATACCGGTGCATTCCTTGAGGATGCACTATCAAAGGGAAAGCGTGTTGTACTTGAAGCACAGCTTGGTGCAATGAGGGATATAGACTATGGTATTTTCCCATATACTTTAAGCTCCTCCACCATCTCAGCTTACGGTCCTATAGGTGCCGGTATCCCCGGTGCCTCATTAGACCATGTGGTCGGTGTACTAAAGGCATACTCTACCTGTGTTGGAGCCGGACCATTTGTCGCAGAAAAAGCTATGAACGGTGAATGGACTGAAATGGTCCGCAAGTATGGGGGCGAATATGGTGCTGCCACTGGAAGACCACGTCGTGTGGGTCCATTTGATGCCGTTGCAAGCCGCTATGGTCTAAAATGCCAGCATGCTGACAAAATCGCACTGACTAAGCTAGATGTCCTGAGCATCATGGATCAGATTCCTGTTATCACAGGATATCAGTATAAAAATGCTGTAACAAACGTCTTTGACCCCACCGAAAATCTCGAAAAATATACCCCGGTAGTCAAAATGCTGCCGGGGTGGAAAACCGATATATCAAATTGCAGGTCATATGATGAGTTGCCTGTAAATGCTAAGCGCTACATAAACTTCCTTGAGGACATGCTAAGACACGAAATACAATTTGTCTCAGTCGGAGCTGAGAGAAATCAATATCTTCTCAATGGTAAGTGGCTGTAATTGCCTTTAACATGCTTTAACCGGCCTCTATGCCATTGCCATATTATTTTTCTGATTTACTAAGATATTGTATACACGAATGTGCTGCCACATTTCCTTCTCCGACAGCCTTCGTATACTGGTATGGCCTGCCTGTGCAGTCTCCTGCTGCAAAACAGCCTGCCACATTTGTCTGCTGGGCTCTATCCACCAATATATGTCCGTTTTCTATTTCAAGCTGCGGCATAAGCTTTGATGGTGCGATGGCGTTCCTGAGGCAGAATACTCCGTCTACGCTCTCAGTCTTTCCGCTTCGAAGCGTAATTCCTTCCACAAATGAGTCTCCGATTAATGCTATAGGTACATCCTTTGATATCTTTACATTTGGAAGCTCTATTTCGCTGTCATTATAGGCTGGGAAATACAATACCTCTGCCGCAAGATCCGCAAGATATTTTACCTCATGCTCATACTTTTTGTCATTGCATATGACAGCTATCCTTTTATCCTTGTAAAACATGCCATCACAGGTGGCACAGTAGCTGAGCCTCTTGCCAAGCAGCTCATACTCCCTGTCCAGCTGCTTTGCAGACATCACACCCATGCAAAGTATGAGAGTCCTTGCCTCATACATCTCATTGTCTGCAAGCACCATAAAGCCGTTTCCTGCAGGCATTATATTGGTCACAGTCTTTTCTGTTATATCAATTCCCGCAGCTCTCCTATGAGCGTCAAAGCGTTCAAACAGCTCCTGTCCGCTTATCTGTGGAAATCCGGGATAGTTTGTGATTTTCTCTGCCTTTTGCACCTTTTCGCTTAGGTTCTTCGAACCAAACCAAATAAAATCCTTTTTATATGTTTTTAAATTCAGGGCTGCCGACAGTCCGGCAGGACCTGTTCCTATTATTATACTATCATACATGCTATGCTCCTTGTACCAAATGTTTGTATATATTTAGACCTTATATATTGTGGGACACTAAGGTATACATCGAATTGCATGCAAGCATGCATCGATGATATCTTTTGACCCTATAATCATATTATATTATTGCAATGTCACATACAGTGCGCCTTCAATGCTTCGATATACTCCCTTGCATATCGTGAGAGTACCACACCCTTTCTGCTGATAATGCCTATCCTCATATACTCCTCCACATCAAGTGGCTTTGATATAATATTCCTTCCATTCAACTCAGCGGAAATCACTCCTGAGCACACTGTGTAGCCATTTAAGCCAATTATCAGATTAAAAAGTGTAGCTCTGTCTCTTACCCTGATATTCTTTCTGCTGTCAAGAGTGCTGACAAACTCCTCCGAAAAATACTGTGAATTGTACTCTCCCTGCTCATACGTCAGGTACGGATAGTCCTGCAGATCATCCATCGTGATGCTCTTTTTTGAAGCAAGCGGGTGACTGTCACATATGAATACATGCGGTGTGGCTGTAAAAAGCTCTGTGAACTCGAGTTCATTACGCTTTAGCATCTTTGAAAGCACCTCCGTATTCTTGGAGCTTAGATATATGACTCCCAGCTCACTCTTTAAATTCGTGACATCCTCAATAATTTCGTGAGTCTGCTCCTCCCTGATGGTAAAATCATACTGATATGCATCAAACTTTCTGATTACATCCACAAATGCATTCACCGCAAAGGAATAGTGCTGACACGATACCGCAAAGTGCGGCTTACTCACCACATCATCCTTGTAGATGCCCTCTATGAGATCCACCTGCTCGAGCACCTGTCTGGCATGACCGAGAAAACTCTCACCCTCTTCTGATAGTATCACTCCCTTGTTCGTCCTGATGAAAATAACTATCTGCATCTCTTTTTCCAGGTCATGTATAGCGCTGGTCACTGTGGGCTGCGAGACAAAAAGCTGCTTTGCAGCCTCTGTTATATTGCCGCATTCTGCCACTGTCACCACGTATTTTAATTGTTGCAGAGTCATGTTCATCCTCCTCCGGTTACATATCGAAATATTATTTTACATATTAAATGTCTTACATCGCTTAAGTCATCTCGAAACTATTACTGTATGCCGATAATCTTTCTCAGTATCTCACCCAACAGCTTTCCGAGCATAAGCGGAATGACAACAAGCACCACATACCACAGCAGCTTGTCATACCACGCTCTGCCATCATTTATCACACAGATAAAGTGCATGGCAACAACTGCCACTGCAAATACAGATGCAAGAAGCTGCAAAAAGCTCGCCACATGAAGCTTATTTGTTACCTTGCCAAGCGTAAATAAAAGCATCGCACCAAATAACATCGCTATATCTGCCTCCCACGGTATCATTTTACTATACGAAAACAGCTTAAACATATCACGAAACTCCATATGCAGCTCAAGAAACAAATCCACTGATGCTATCATGAGCAATACTGCTCCTATTGTCGAAAATACCGCTGCCAGATATACATAATTGTTTCCAATCCTGTGCTGTCTGAGCTTATATTTAAGCATACCCTTTTTCTGCACATACTGTGTACGCAGATAAGAATCTGTCGCAGAGGCAATAGCCCTGTCGCAGTACTCGGCTGCTGTCCTGTATACTTTGACTCCGGCATCGTTATTTTTAAGGGCAAACTCCACAAGGCTCTCTCCTGCCCTGTTGTTGCCACGCTCCGTCGCAGTAACCAGATACCCTGCACCAAGCTTCTGCTCCTTGCCATCAAAAAAGACAGTGACCAGATACTGTCCGTAATCGGCAAGTGCATCCACATTTCCAAGCTCCACCGCTTTCTTCCACCAAAACACTGCGCGCCCGGGATCTCGGTATGTGCCCTGGCCTCTTTCAAACATATTTGCTGCCATATTCATGGCATCTGCATCTTGCGCCTCTGCCAACGACAGAAACTGACGGAATGCGCCCTCCATATCATTTTGTCTGTATGCCACCATAGCCATATCAAACGCTGTACTTTTCATATTATTCTCCTTGACAGCCTTTGCTGTTATTTTTTTATTATAATATATTTAAAGCAATGATAGCAATATAACTTCTTTCCCAATTTATAGTAAATGCCGCACCCGAAGGTGCGGCATCTAAGAGGTTTATAAAATGTTTAGTTTAAAAGCTGTTTTAGTTGCAAGCTCTCTTCTTGCGATATGTAGCTGCTGTGATTGCAACCATTGCAAGTCCGAGTAAGCATACATATGTAGCTGCTTCATTGTCATCGCCACTCTTTGGAGCTGCTTTTTTAGTGTCATTCTGCTGTTTACCTGCAGTTTTCTTATCAAGAGTAATTGATGTTGCAGAAACCTTTTCCGGTGTTGGATCTGTCTTGCCCGGGTCTTTTGTTTTCTTCACCTCAGCAAGAATAACTGTTCCACCATCCTTTGCTGCCGGAATTGTAACAGCAACTGTTTTATCACTTCCTACAGTATATGTAGCACCGCTGTATAAATCCTTTACCTCTGTTCCTGCTGCTAAGCTAACCGGAACTTTTACTTCTTTTACGGTATCCTTGATATTCATACCAACATATAAGGTTGTTCCTCCATAGGATCTTGAAACTACATCATAGCCTTCCTCATCAGAACTTGCCACAACTGTTCTGCTTCCTCTTGCAAATACATCTGTGTAAGCATTACGGATGCTCAGCAGATTCTTATAATGCTGATATGTGACATTGTCCTTTGTTGCCTTAGAGAAATCCATGTCATATCTATTAGTCTGATATGGATAATTATTTAATCCGCTTAAACCAACTTCTTCACCATAATAGATAACCGGAATACCCTTTGCAGTAAGCTGTAAGGTAGCTGCAACTAACGCTGCTGATGTTGCCTCATCCTCGGTATATTTTTTTCCGTTCATTAAGGAAGCCTTAAATCCATCTTCATCATGACTGCTTAAGAACTGACCCGTCATGTATGCGTTATTAAGTGCTGAATTTCTTGCAGAAAGGAATTTCTCTACAGAAGAAATATTGCTACTTACAAAGCTTGTTGCCTGATCGTTAAAATCGAAATCAAGGTCTGCATCCATCTGACCACTACCTAAGGTACTACCATTTGACGCATATCCTGCACCATAATATTCTCCAATCATCTTGAAAGACGGATTTACTTCTGTTGTAGAATTTTTAAGTGCTGCCCATGTTGTACTGTCAACATGCTTTACTGTATCTACACGGAAATAGTCAACACCATAATCCTTCATCCACGATGTCTGCCATTCTACTAATTTTGCCCTGACCTCTGCCTTTTCTGTTGCAAAATCCGGCAAGCCAGACTGCCATGATTTAATATCGCCTTCACTGACGCTCTTATCCCTAAGCATATCAGCAAATGTTGATTCTGTACCATATCCTGCATGATTTACAACAATATCAACCATAATACGCATACCACGTTTATGTGCTTCGCTAATCATAGTTTTAAATTCTTCTGTTGTACCCATTGTAGGATTCAATTTTGTAAAATCACTTGCCCAGTATCCATGGTATGCTGCATTATAAGGAACATCTTCTGAACCCTCATCTGTCACAGTTACACCTGCAATATTCTTTACAATTGGTGTAAGCCAGATTGTATTTACTCCTAAATCCTGTAAGTAATCTAACTTAGCTGTTACACCTGCAAAATCTCCGCCATGATACAGTCCAGGGTTGTCTCCGTATGTATCTGTACCACTTGCTGTATTGTTAGATTCATTACCATCAAAGAATCGGTCTGTCATCATAAAGTAGACAACAGCTTCATCCCAGTCGAAATCATTTTCATTTTTCTTCACACGGTCTGTAATTTCAACATCAACTGTAGTACTGAATTTATTACCATACTGGTCTGTTACAGTAATTGGTAATGTCTTAATTCCTAATGCTGTATCTGTTGTTGCAGAAATGGTAACTGCCTGCAGTTCCGGCTCAATCGGCATCTCACTACTTCCACCAAGTGAAGAAACATCGATACTTGCACTTGCAACTTCAAGTTTCTGAGTATCTGTATCAGCCTGTTTAACATTAAACTTAACTACATTATTCTCATTGTAGTTAAATGACTTATTCATAACTTCTGCTGTAACTGTTGCATTTAATTTATAGTATTCAAAATATGAGTAATCTGCATTATTATACTTTTCGCTGTTTGAATTGAATGCATCTACAACATAATTTCCATTTGCTTTGTAACGATAATGTGTTTTGCCATTTGTTAAACCATTCTTTACATACTCAAAACGCTTTGTTGTATCATTGTATGTCATTGGATACTCTGTTCCGTTTACGTCAACAGATACTTTCATATCCTTTAAAGTGCCATCTACAAATGCATCATCATCACGATAGTAGTATGATATCTGTTGATTTTCTGCATCTACTTCATAGCCAGTGTTATATGGCATAGCAATTTCCGGCTCACTGCCGGCTTTCATGCTGGCATAGATAACCTTCTGATCAGAAGGAAATGTAACTGAATGGTCTCCACCATCTTTAATCCATGGGTCACCTGTTGAATCTAATGCAATACAAAAATCAACCTTTGTGCAAGATGGTTTTGCTGGGATTGTTACTGTCCATTTATCTCCACCTACGTATGTAAAATCGGTTAATACTGAAGCATATCCTGATGACCATGTATAAAACTGTGGTGTAATACCTTTTTCTTTTAATCCCGGATTCTCATAATCCAATACAAGGTATCTCTTTTCCGTTGGTACGATTACCGGTTTCTCATGAACCGGATCGGAACCATCCACATAATATAATACCTCATTCTCATCACCGCTTATTGTAAAAGAACGATCTGCAGTATCAGAGCCGCCATCCCATCCTTTTGTATTATCATAGCGTGCCTTTAATCCTACCGTTTTTCCTACATTACTGCCGGCAACTGTAATGGTCTGTTTAAACCATGTCACTTTATTTTCAGCATCATAATATGTTCCGTCAAAAACATATGAACCGTCTAATCCGGCATTCCACATCCACAAATCAACTTTTCCCATGTCTGTGTCTGTTGATAAATCCTCATTGTAATAATAAATAGTAAATGTGTGGTCCGCAACCGGTGCCTCCCAGCTGTCCGGTGCTGTTTTATATACGGTTGTATCACCTTTTGTTCCGGTAACCCAGAGCTCAGTACTAGTTGATGTCACAGAAACATCAATATTATCCGTCTGTACTCCATTGTTATTATTAAAAATACAGCTGAAATTCTGTTTTACATCCTGTGTATATACTACATCATACCATCCTGAATGGTTAGCATTTTCGGAAATCTGTCCGCCCGGCCATTCTTTTCCAACACCTGCTCCTGTTGCAGAGGCATCTGCTCCCCACATATAATTGTAAATAGTACTTCCCATTCCTGAAGCAAGATAATGAATGGTTGTTACATATTTCCAATCGGCAGGTTTTGTCTCTGACAAAGAACCATCGAACCAGTACTCTACTTCTGCCTTTCCTTTTGTAGAAAGTGTTACGTCGCTTAACTGGTTTCCATGTCCATCATCATTTAAGATAAGAGAATAATCTGTACTGTTATCTAATGTCAGATGCATTGTATACCAGCCTTCATGACCTGCTGTTGCAGTCATGGTTTTTCCTGGCCATTCACCTGCTGGCTTATTAGTCTCCTTATATATATATGCTGCAACATCATCGCCTAATGTGCTCTTATAATTAATAGTCAGATCACATTCTGTTGGTACAGACTCCGGAATCAAAGTTTCCTTCTTTGAAGCATCCTTATACCACTGATATTTTCCATTGTCATCCAATAAACAATAAAGATTTGTATCAGAAGTAAAAGTCTTAATCTGCTCAATTGCAGCTCCTTCTGTCTTTATCTCCGGTGCCGCTGTCTCAGTAGAACCTGCATCAACAAACTGAAAGCCTGTCCACTCACTGCTCTGTACATCTACATAATAGAGCCCGGTGCTTTTCTCAAATGCAAGCTTTGGTTTTTCCTGATTCCCCCATTGTGAAATGGTGGCATTTCCTGCGCCATGGTTATCTACCGCAGCACCGGCAGCCCAGACATGGACAACCGGTGTATTCCATGTACTTGGTTTGTCCAAATACAACCGGATTGTCGGGCTCGCAGCATATGCAGTGGTTGCACCACCGATTGCCGGAACCATGGTCACAATCATAGCAAGTGCAAGTACCATACTAAAGATACAGCTTACAATGCCATGTTTCCTGTGAAAGCGTTCTTTTAACTTTCTCATATTTCCTCTCCTTTTCTTATTATGTTTGTACGAAAATTCCCTTTCGCACGTTTTCGTATTTATATTATAGTCTTTTCGTTGGTTTTCGACTATTGGGATAAACAGAGATTTTATTTACGAAATTTTGGTAAAATTTACTATTTATTCATTTTTATGTAATATATGCGAAATCTTTTTAGTACTAAAGGTCCTAGATATAATAGATATATTTTAATAAAAAATTTTGTGAATTATTTTTTAAGCTATTTCCGGTTTTATTCGAAATCCCGGAGCTGCACTGATCTTTAAAAGGAAAGTTCTCACATTGTTTTTATTGAAGGAAGCTCTTACTTTTCATGTGTTTTTTCAAATGATGTACTCTTTGTCTAATGTCGGGCATGGCACTGCAGTATCTGGGTTTCATCTTCTTTGTTTTTCAGGCGCAATGTATTGTTCTCTTTGATCACCTGCTGATTATCATTTGATTAAAAAGGCATACGTGATTTTCTCCATTTTCTCTACATCTTTTGTACCACTTATAAAGAACGAAATCTCTGTTTATGTGAAGTTTTCAAGGTACCAATTTATGGTTTACAAGGGATTGATAGCATAGTAGGCAGACCTTGGGGAGATGTAATCCCTAAATCTTTTAAAACAGCTCCCCAAAACCAGCCCATAAGCCGGATAAATTACGAGAAAAAGTAGCTGTAACTGCTGAAATCCCCAAAACAGCTCCCAAAACTCAGCCCATAAGCCGGATAAAAGCCGAGAAAAAGTAGCTGTAACTACAAAAATCCACAAAACAGCTCCCAAAACCAGCCCATAAGCCGGAAAAATTGCAAGAAAAAGTAGCTGAAATCACTATAATTTCCAAAACAGCTCCCAAAATTCAGCCCATAAGCCGGAAAATATTAGGCTTATGGCATAATGGTGTAAGCCTTTAGTTATTTCACAAAAAGAGCCTCCACATTTCTGTGAAAGCTCCTTTTGTAAACTAAAAAACTATAAAAAGGGAAATGGTAACTAAACCCTTTACAATATGCATTTTATCACACGTCACTACGTGTTTGCAACACTTAGTTAAATAGCTTATTATTTTTTAATTATAGATTTAATTTTTCAGTCAACTATCCTGACATGCATGCTACAGCTATCCCCAGATAATTTCTTCCTTGGCGGCCTCCACATTTTCCTCGGAATGCTCCACTTCCTTTGAGAAGATCCTTGCCACCTCCATCTGGTCCTCTATGGTGAAGCTGCCACCGTTTTTGTAGAAGCGAGTGGCATTCATATCCCTGACTATCATGGTAAACATGACGCTTAAATATGCATAAACCATGATATTTGAGTCATAGATGGCATTCATGATATATCTGAAGGTAAAGTATACAAGAAGCTGCTCAATATCGTTTTCACGGTAATCGCCGCTAGCCATGTACTCCTTCATGCGTTTTTCATAATCATCCTCTGTGAGGACTGTCTGCATATCATCCTTGAAATCCTGCCATACCTGTCGCAATAGCTCCATCTCATTAATGATACCGAAGCGGATATCAAAGTGCTCAAATGAAAAATCATTAAACAAAAGCCAGTCTATATGCTTTTCAACATCGTTTTGGCTCAGCTTCTTCTGGTACTCGTTTGCCCTGTCAAGGTACTCGTCCACGCGTACTCCGATTGGCTTTGTCCTGTCCTGGAGTATGGCAATCAGCTCGCGCTGCACCTCCTCAAAAAATGCTGCCTCTTCCTCTGTGACTCCCTGGTCATCATCGCTGTCGCCAAAAAGCTCCTGCTCTACAAACTTAACAGGCTTTGTTTTGCTGAAAAATATACGGCAGACCTCCTCGCACGCAAGGCTCAGGCACTTCTGCTCCACGTTTCTGTACTCTATGCCAAACCTTGGGAAATCGGTGCACACCTCACTAAGCGATGCCTCACCAGCTGCTATGTACAAATCACATAGATTCTTGTCATTTAGCATAATGCAGCGCCCGCAATTGTTTGTACGGATGCCGTGCCCGCCATCCTCCGTTTCATACATGCCCTTTCTCAGACGCTCTCCGACCTCTCCGGGCAATGTCTGATAATACTCATATGAATCCTCATCAATATCAATTTCCCAGCCCAGACAGCAGCTATCCTTGCAGTCTCCGGCTATGCAGCTAAACTCTGAAAAATAATCAGGTACACGGACTATCATACTTCTCTCTCCTTCAGTAAATCTTCGTTTGTTGTATCACTGTGCTTATTTCTGAAGCGCGCTTCTATAGCCGCCCAGTCAGGGTCCTCATTTCCCTTGAAAAAGTTATAGCCTATGTATCCGATGCACCACACAAGCCCTGCAAAGGTCGTGGAAAATGCTATCTTTATGATACTCTTAAGCAAAAGTGGAAGCGTCAGCATATCATTGCCAAATGCAATGATAATCACATGAATAGGCTTAATCAGCATAAGCCAGCCTCCCACATAAAGCGCTGCCAAAATGCCAAGCGCATAGCACAGTATTCCTAATAATCTGTCGCATTTTTTCTTCATTTCAAATCCTCTAATCAAATTTTCGTAAATTCCAGTATGGACACTTCTCCTGCCCCTCTTGTCTTTTTCAGGTCTATCACACGCTGGTTTGCAGAGCCCTTGAATTTGAGCGTGATATCCTTCTGCGCCTCTATAAACGGACCATCTACCAGAATATCTATCATGGACAAAAGCTCATCCGTATACTCTGTGTGCTTTCGTCCGTTTGCAAGCAGCTCCTCGTACAGATAGCCTGTGTAGGCCCACACATCCTTATTGGGATAGCGCTCCTTGACTCTTCTCATAAACGGCACAAGTGCCTCCTGATTCTCCTCCTCAAACGGATCACCGCCTAAAAGAGTAATTCCCTGCACATAGGCAGGCGCAAGCGAGTCGAGTATCTCGTTTTGTATCTGCTCATCAAACGGCTCTCCATAGTCAAATTCCCATGTCTGCGGCTGAAAGCAGCCCTTACAATGATTTCTGCAGCCTGATACAAAAAGCACAGTACGGCAGCCCAGTCCGTTTGCGATGTCACAATATTTTATTCCTGCATAGTTCATATATTTTCCTCGTGTCTGAGATTATAGTTCCATTTAAAAATCGCACTGCCTATTATTATAACATATCCTATCACACTTAGATAGTCTGGTATCTGTTGTAAAAAGACAAATCCCAGCAGGGCGGCAAAAATAACCTGCGAATAGTCGAACACCGATATCTCCTTTGCAGGTGCCTTGGTGTAAGCCTTTGTGATAGAAAGCTGTCCGCCTGTAGCTGCAGCTCCTGCAAAAAGCAGCATGACAATCTGATATACACTCATAGGCTTTGCCCCTACAAACGGAAACGGTGCTGTCACTATACACGAAAATACCGAAAAGCACATGACTATCACAGGGCCTCTCTCTCCCTGCTTACCGAGCTTTCGCACAAATGTATACGCAACACCTGCGCCAAAACCTCCTATTACACCAATCATGGCATTAAAAAACTGCACATTCATAGATGGTTTCACCACAAAAACAGCACCTATAAACGCCGTCACCACGCACAGCCACTCTGTCTTGTTTGCTTTCTCCTTAAGCACAAAATATGACATGATTATGGCAAAAAACGGTGACAATTTGTTTAGAATATTGGCATCTGCGATGGCCAGATGGTCAACTGCATAGAAATTGCATATAAGCCCTGTTGTTCCAAAGAAGCTTCGCAGAAAAAGGCCCTTCCAGCTATCCTTTTTTATTTTGAAGCCTTCATCACTTTTTGCCAGTAAGATAACAGCCGCTACTGCTGCTACCGCATTCCTGAAAAAAGCCTTCTGCATGGTCGGCAAATCTCCCGACATCCTCACAAAAAATGTCATCAGGGCAAAAAAGAATCCTGCCATTATGATATATATTATTCCTTGTTTCTTATCGTTCATACTTATAGTATAACGTATTCTGTCAAGAGGGCGGGAGAAAAAGCCTGCCATTTTGCTCGTAAAAAAGGACCGCCCGGGTGAGCGGTCCTTTTTAGATGAAGGGAAAAAATATAAAGAGAAAATTGTTTTAATCAATGGTCTGTATCAGCCCTTCACACTTCCCATGGCAACACCACCTACGATGTGCTTTGAAAGAATAAGGTAAACCACTATTACAGGAAGGATAGAGAATGTAATCATCATGTATACCTTTCCCATATCAAACTTCAAGAAGTCTGCACTTCTAAGCTGTGCTAACAGGATTGGAAGTGTCTTCTTATTGTTTTCGTGTAATATAAGTGCCGGAGTGAAGTAATTGTTCCAGCTGCTTACAAAGGAGAAAATTGCCTGTACTGCTATTGCCGGCTTCATCAGCGGAAGCACGATATGATTAAACGTCCTAAACTCTCCGGAGCCGTCAATTCTCGCTGCCTCAATCAGAGACAATGGAAGTGAGCTCTCCATATACTGCTTCATGTAAAAATATGTGACAGGTGAAGCAATTGTCGGAACTATAAGTGGAATAAACGAATCCATCAGTCCCATGCCTGTTACCAATTTAACAAATCCAAGAGCTGTAACCTGTGTAGGAATCATCATAACCATAAGTATAAAGGTGGAAATGAATTTCTTTGCCTTGAACTCATATGCATGTATGGCATATGCTGTCATTGTCGAAAAATATACACACAGTACTGCACTGCAGGCTGCTACAAAAAGGCTGTTAAACATACCTCTTATGACCGGAAGTGTGTCATGTAAGAGTGAATTCCAGTTGTCAAGCAGGTGCGTACTCGGAATTGCCGTAAATCCTGACTGAAGCTCTCCGTTTGATCTGGTTGCATTTATTATCATTACGTAGAACCAGAACAGACAGAAGAAAGAGATTATCACAAGCACGATATATGCTAATGCACGTCTGGCATGGATTCCCATACCTTTCTTTTTTTTGTTTACATTTGCTGCCATATCGACCTACTCCTTTCTCTTATCATCGTTGCCGCTTAGCTTGAATACCGCCACACTAAGTATTGCTGTGATGATAAACAGTATAACTGACAGTGCACCGGACATTCCATAATCCTTACTGTACAGACGTTTGTTTAAGTACATGATAAGTGTCATGCTCGATCTGACCGGATTACCGGTTCCGTTTGTCAAAATCTGTGGTACATCAAAGAGCTGTAAGCCACCGATAAGTGATGTAATGATTACATATATCAGTATCGGTCTAAGGAGCGGAAGTGTTATCTTAAAGAACACCTGTGTGGATGTTGCTCCGTCCACCTCTGCTGCCTCAAAAAGTGATGTATCGATTCCAAGCATACCTGCCATAAGCAGGATGGTTGTATTACCAAACCACATCAGACAGTTCATCAAAGCGATGAGTCCTCTTGTACTGCCAACATGCGACAGGAACTTGTACGGCTCTGAGATGAAGCCTATCTGTATAAGCAGATTGTTTATCGGTCCCCCATCAGCAAACAATGTAAAGAATAACAGTGAAAAAGCTGAAGCCATAATAAGATTCGGCAGATATATAACTGTTTTAAAAAATCTTGTTCCCTTGAGCTTTAAGCTGACATCCGAAAACCATGCTCCAAGGAGCAGTGATAAAAATATCTGCGGTATGAAGCACATGATCCAAAGAACCATTGTGTTCTTGAAATACTGCCAGATATCACCGGATGTGAACAATTTTTCATAGTTTTCAAATCCAACGAAATTTGGTCCTATCTGTGTAAGACCGGACATATAATTTTCAAAAAAGCTGTTGTAAATGGTAGTGATTAACGGTACCAGCTGAAATACTACGTATACAACGATAAACGGAATCAGAAAGATATAGCCCCATTTGTTATATCTGACCGCTTTACCTCCACTCTTTCTCATAATACCTACCTCCCAACTGGTATTGTAGTCAATGGTTATGTAATGCTGTTAACTGATTTTATTGATTTTAAAAATATTACCCCGCCTGCCTGCTTACGCAAGGCAGACAGGGTATTTATTATTTTATATTGTTAGCCCTATAGTCAATTCAAAAACTATCTTATTCTGAAAGGTCAGGATATTTCTCAACAACTGCCTTCTTGAAGGTCTCAATAGCTGTATCCTTATCGCAGTTTCCTTCGAAGTAATCCTTCATAGCCTTCTGGAATTCCTCGTTGCAGCCCTGGTCATATGCTGAAAGGTTGCTTAAGTCGAGAGTCTTAACACCTGCTATATACATTGGTAATGGATTCTGTCCACCAAGTATTGTACTTGTGTAAGGCTTGTCGTCCTTGCCCATGATTGTTCCGTCTGCAAGACCATCCATAACTGTGCTGTTGTTTACGAAATCATCATCCTTAACAACGATATCCTTCATGATGTCATCATCTGTTGTCATCTTGAGCATGATATCCTTTACAAGGTCAGCATTGTCTGTTCCCTCTGCTGCACAGATCCATGTACCGCCCCAGAAGAAGCCCTGTGGTCCCTGAGCTGCACCCCAGCCGCCCTGATTTCCGATAGAACCTGACTCATCTGCTGCCATTGAGAAGTTTACTAACCATGCAGGTCCAAAGTATGAGAATACCTTTCCTTCCGGATAGAAGCCCTTCTTCCAGTCATCTGACCAAAGATCTGCTGTTCCTGTCTCGCCTGCGTCTACAAGCTTCTTAGAATCATCAACCCACTTCATGATGTTGTCATCAATCTGGATCTTTTTGTCATCGCTTACCCATTTCTTTGAAACGTTGTTAGAGTATACACGGTATGTATCGTTTGCTGTAGATGTCATCTTGTAGCCTGCTGCTTTCATCTTCTCAGCTGTAGCATTGAAGGTATCCCAGTCAGATACTGACTTCTGAACCTCATCCGGATCATCTGTTCCAAGTACCTCTTTTGCTGCTGCTCTGTTGTAGAAGAGAACACCTGGGCAGCCCTGCCATGAAAGACCCTTTAGGTTGCCATCTGAGTCAGTAACGACATCCTGTGTGTACTTGTACTGCTTAGAGATATCGCTGTCTGTGATTCCTAAATCCTTGATTGGCATTGTGTAATCAGAATCTACATACTTAGGTGCGTAATCAGCCTCTACCAGGAATAGATCGATCTTGTCATCTGCAGATGCATCAGCCTGCTTCAAAAGTGTCTCATCAAGGTTGTTCTGGTACGCATTGTTCTCACTAGGTGTAATGTTCCAGACTACATCGATATCTCCGATTTTACCATGTGTCGCATCCACCTTCTTATAATCAGGATAGTGGTCTGTGAGACGGCTCTGAAACTCTTCATTCCAGCAATAGATGTTGAGTGTCTTGCCATCGTTTGTCACTTCAGTTTTTGCATCGCCCTTCTTATCAGAGCTTCCTGTGTCGGATGTATTTCCGCTACCACAGCCTGCCAGTAATGATGCTGCCATTGTTGCGCAAAGTAATGCGCTTACGAGTTTCTTTTTCATAGAAAATCCTCCTTCTCGCTTCAGGTTTAAACCTGTTAGTAAATGTTAGTAAAAAAGTAGTAAAATATATTAAATTCTGCCTACGGACTCCCCCTCCAGCAAAATTCCTTCAACAACAGCTCTCTCCACAAGTGCTGTTTTAGGCTTTTTAATGATGCTTATCAATCTGTCCGCTGCTTCCCTGCCTATCTTGTCAGTGTCCTGTCTGATAGTGGTGAGCTTCGGGCTTAGCATCTGTGAAACTCTTGTGCCATCGTATCCTGCTATGGATATATCCTCCGGAATCCTAAGGCCTCTGCTTCTTATAACATTGATGCCTCCGATTGCCGCCGTGTCATCCGGATAGATGATACATGTAGGTTTGTCAGGTAAATCGAGTAAATATTCTGTCTGATTTGCAACATCCTCTGTTTCCAGATACCTTGCTTCCCTGACATACTCCTCAGGAATATCTATTCCATGCTTCTCAAGTGCCCTGTAATATGCTGCCAGCCTGTCACGTGTAACACTCGAAAAATCCTGTCCATGTATGTAAGCGATTTTCTTATGTCCCATGCTTATTATGTAATCAAGCAGCTCGCCCATACACTTTACATTGTTGGAACATACTGCCGAACAGCTATAGTGTACGTAGTCAATTGTGACCACCGGTATGTCGCTGCTCATCAGTTCCTGCACCTCATTGTCCTGAAACCTTGCACATACGATTACGACTCCATCGAAATTTCTGTACTTACAGTGCTCCAGGTATGATAATTTTTTTCCGACCGGACTTGTATTGATAAATGTAATATCATATCCAAGCATCTCAGCCTGTGCCTTGATTCCGTTTAGCACTCCGGCAAAATACTCATGCGTAAGCCCCATCGCCGCCTCATCGAAATACAGTACTCCGATGTTGTTCGACTCGTTTGTCTTAAGAACTCTGGCCGCAGCATTAGGAAGATATCCCATTTCCTTAGCTATCTTCTTTATTCTGTTTTTGGTCTCAGCGCCAATATCCTTCTGGTCATGTAATGCCTTGCTTACTGTCGCTGTCGAAACACCACATCTTTGTGCTATGTCTTTCAGTGATACCATATCGTTTCCTCATTTCGAATTGGTTTCTTAATCGTTTTCGTATCTTCACTATACCACAATTCATTATTATTGCAACCCCTAATTTACATTTTCAACATTTTTAACACTTTTTATTATCTTTTATTATGCATTTTGTATAGTGTTATGTTATGTATTTAAAACGATTACGCCTTTGATCTTAATTATTATACAATTATAATTACTTAAGTGATATTATCTCATCAGCATTTTTAACTATAATATGCAGTTTTCTTTGTATATATGTCATAAAAGCATTATTTTTTATTGTTTTATGCTTGATTTTTAGATATTCGCATTATATACTTCTATATATAAACAACTTAAACGTTTGCGTATATTTAATAAAAAAGGAGATTTTATATATGAAATTTGGACACTTCGATGATCAAAACAAAGAGTACGTCATCACCTCTCCAAGGACTCCGTTACCATGGATCAACTACCTCGGATGTGAGAATTTCTTTTCTCTGGTATCAAATACCTGCGGTGGCTACAGCTTCTATAAGGATGCAAAGCTTCTGCGTCTCACCAGATACCGCTACAACAACGTGCCATACGACAGCAACGGACACTACTACTATATAAAGGATGGCGACACAATCTGGAATCCGGGCTGGATGCCTTCTAAGACCGAGCTTGACTCATACGAATGCCGTCATGGCATGGGCTATTCTGTTTTCACAGGAGTAAAAAACGGCTTAATGGCTCAGCTTACCGACTTTGTTCCTATGGGCTCTACCTGCGAGATCAATAAGCTCACATTAAAAAACACATCTGATAAGAAAAAAGACTTTTCGGTTTTCTCATATGTAGAGTTTTGTCTGTGGAATGCCATGGATGACATGACCAACTTCCAGCGTAACTTCTCTACCGGAGAGGTTGAGATTCACGTCGGTGGCTCCCAGCTCTTCCACAAGACAGAATACAGAGAACGCCGCAATCACTATGCTGTATATGCTGTAAATGCCTCTGTTGACGGATTTGACACAGACAGGGATTCATTCTTAGGTGCCTACGGCGAAAACAGCGCGCCTTCCGTTGTAGTAAATGATCAGTCTAAGAACTCTGTTGCAAGCGGCTGGACTCCTGTCGGCTCTCATCACCTGAAGGTAGCTCTTGAGCCGGGCGAAGAAAAAACATATATATTTGTACTTGGATATGTAGAAAACCCTGTGAACGAAAAATGGGTTGGACGCGCTGAGGATGGAATCATAAACCGAGCTCCTGCCGATGCACTCCTTGCAAGATTTGACACCACCGAAAAAGCCGACGCTGCTTTAGCAGAGCTTAAGGCTTACTGGGATAAGCTGCTTGGTCACTTTAGTATCTCTTCATCGGAGGAAAAGCTTGACCGCATGGTAAATGTATGGCATCAGTATCAGTGCATGGTTACCTTTAACATGAGCCGCTCTGCTTCTTATTTTGAATCAGGCATCGGACGAGGCATGGGCTTTAGGGATTCCTGTCAGGATCTGCTTGGCTTCGTGCATCTGATTCCTGACAGAGCCAGGGAGAGAATACTCGACATCGCAGCCACACAGTTTGAGGACGGCTCTGCTTATCATCAGTACCAGCCGCTCACCAAAAAGGGCAATGCCGACATAGGATCAGGCTTCAACGATGACCCTCTGTGGCTTATCGCTGCTGCCGCTGCTTACATCAAGGAGACAGGCGACTACTCTATTCTTGACGAGTCAACACCATATGACAGCGATCCTTCAAAGGCAACTGACTTTATGGAGCATCTGCGCCGCTCCTTCAACTATACAATCAATCATCTCGGACCTCATGGTCTGCCACAGATTGGACGTGCTGACTGGAACGATTGTCTGAACTTAAACTGCTTCTCCGAGGAGCCTGGTGAGTCCTTCCAGACCTTTGGACCATCTGAAGGACCTAATGCCGAATCTGTTTTTATCGCAGGCATGTTTGTAAAATATGGAAAAGACTATGTAAAAATCTGCAGACACAAGGGACTTTGCGACGAGGCTGATACAGCCCAAAAGGCTATTGAACAGATGGAAAAGACCGTCATGGATGCCGGCTGGGATGGCGAGTGGTATCTTCGTGCTTACGACCACTACAAGCACAAGATTGGTTCCAAGGAATGTGAGGATGGAAAAATCTTTATTGAGCCACAGGGCTTTTGTGTTATCGCTGAAATCGGAAAGGATGAAGGACTCTGCCTTAAGGCAATGCAGTCTGTTGAGAAATATCTTGATACTAAATATGGCATCGTGCTCTTGCAGCCGCCTTACCACAGATATCATGTGGAGCTTGGTGAAATCTCTTCTTATCCACCGGGATACAAGGAGAATGCCGGCATCTTCTGCCACAACAATCCTTGGATTTCTATAGCTGAGACTGTTATCGGCCGTGGAAACAGAGCATGGCAGGTATACACACGAACCTGTCCTGCATACATTGAGGATATCAGCGAAATTCACCGCACCGAGCCTTATGTATACAGCCAGATGATTGCCGGTAAAGACGCTCCTAACTTTGGTGAAGCAAAGAACAGCTGGCTGACAGGTACTGCTGCATGGACCTTCCTGGATGTCTCACAGTACATCCTCGGTATACGTCCTGACTACGATGGTCTCATCATAGATCCTTGTATTCCTGACACTATGGACGGCTTTACAGCTAAGCGCAAGTTCCGTGGCAATACTTACCACATTACGGTCAGAAATCCTGCTCACGTACAAAAGGGTGTGACAAAGCTCATCGTGGATGGTGCTGCTATTGATGGCAATATGATTCCGGCTATTAACGGAACCGGACACGATGTTACAGTCGAGGTTACAATGGGTTAGAGATACCAGACAGCCTCTGTACTGCTTCAAATATGACCTGGAATACGAAAATGCCGCCGTAGAGCAAGCTCTACGGCGGCATTTAAACTGCTGGTGATGTTCTTCCCATGTCTTTATTTCTTCTCCAAAGGATGCTGTTATGTAATTGAGACCTGCCACATATGCTCCTCGGTCTCTCCCATGTGAAACAGCTCTTTGGTCTGCTCATCATGAGTATCATCAGGCTCATAGTTGCCAAGAAGATGTATAAGATACTTCTCCTGCTCATCTGCCGACGAGACCTTGTCAATGTGTTTTTGCAATTCCTCAAGAAGCTGCTTTGGCTCCATGTCGGCATCCACTGCGATTCCAAAGCACTTCTTCGCAAGACCTGCAGTATAATACAGCTCGTAGTTACTTACAAGCACTGATTTTTGGCGTAAGCATTTGAGTATGATGCTTTGTCTGGCTATTGATGTAATCATATTATTCCTTTCCGAGTTAGCTGGAATACCTCTAAGTCCAAGTTATTTCCATTATACCCTATTTGCTTTTTGTTTCAAGAGTATAACATGATATAGCTAAAGATAACTTAAGAGAGTCCTATGAAGTGGCAACAAATCCCGTCAGGAAATAATAAAGTGCTCCCAGTGCCTTTCCAATAGCCATAGAAATCACTATAATCCCAAGACCGGCGCGAAGCTTCATGCGCTTATATATAATAGGGAATGTGTGCAGTATTTCTGCGAGTGCAACTGCAATACAGCCGACAAATATGCCGACACACAATCCATATATTGCAATAATTATATTCCCACAGATATTGCTTACAGGTACTTTGGGCATATTTGCAAAGCCCAGATTATATGCCGTATCAAGCACTGATGATATATTACCTGCCACCACACCACATATCATGACATTTTCTATAAGTATTATATTTTCTATCCTGCTGCACCGAAGTATGCGCGGCACCACTCCTATCACGAGCACGAATGCAAATACACCGGCTGACACTCCTGCCCCTGCTAAAAACGCTATCACTGACAAAAATATTTCACGCAATATATATTCAAACATCCTGCTTTTCCTTTACCTTGTCTATTATTGTGTTCCACGTATCTTTATTATGCTTATCCATCTCCACCTGAATCGGTGTGACATCGTCGGATAGCTTACGCTTTCCGATATGATTAAAAAACAGTATGATTCCGACCGCCAGACCAATGCAGTAAAACACCTCAAGCACCGACACCTGTGGCTTGTCCACACCCATTATCTGCTTATAAAAATGTTCAAACACACCTGATATCGAAATATCATTATTGAAAGCCATGATTGTAAAAGCTGAACCAAAAAATATAAGTATACACACCGCTGCAACCTTTAGTGCTTCAAGAATCTTATTTTTGCTGTTGTCGTCATACTCTACAAGTACCTCCGGCTCACCAATGCTTATAACCTGTGCATCATCATAGATTTCCGTGATTTGCTCTATTATTTTCATTACAGATATCACGCTCTTTTTACCGCGTATCTTATCCACGATTATTCCCTTTATCTGTCCCTCATAGCGTGAATATTTACAATACACACTTGCTATGTCATTGATGCAGACCTGCCTGCGGTGAAGTGTTTTCTGCTTTTCTGCGCGTATATACACGAGAATTTTTTCTTTTGGGGTATCAGTATGCTCCGGCATCTTCATGCTCCCTTCGATTAATATTCATATGTATATAATTTCCATTTATTTTGATTTTATACACAAAATACACACATGTAATTAAATCAATATTTTTCGTGCGATATATTGTTTTTTTCGTGCAAACATCATATAATAAATATAAATAATCTAAGGGAGGAACTTTATCATGGCTAAAACAACAACAAGTAATATCAGCATTCGCATGGATAGCAATTTAAAAGCTGCTGCTGAAGCCTTATATGAAGAATTAGGTATGAATATCAGCACTGCATTCAACATTTTTGTTCGTCAATCTTTACGAGAACGAGGTATCCCATTTAAAATAACAGAAGGTTCTCCAAACAAAGAGACAGTTTCAGCTATGCTTGAGGCAGAAAGGATTGCAAAAGACTCAACTATTGATGGTTATAAAAATGTGGATGAACTTTTTGCAGACCTTGATGCATGAGTAAATATGAAATCAAATACACAACACAATTTAAAAAAGATTATAAACTAGCAAAACGTCGTGGTCTTGATATCGAAGTTTTAGTACTAACACTTGCACGCACAGGTACACATAGTGACTTATTTGGTCTGTAAAATATCGTAATAATTCATATTTATTGTATACTATTATCAATTTATAAAGTGAGGTAACAAATGGCATACACTAAGGAAATACTGACTCTCGCCGTGGAAATTGGCGACTGTATGCTCAGAAACGGTGCAGAAATCTACAGAGTGGAAGACACTGTGGTTCATATACTAAGTTCATATGAGGTGGAGGAATTTGACGTATATGTGCTGTCAAACGGAATATTTGCAAGTGCAAATGAGAACAAGGAGGATGCCTGCAGCATCGTGCGCCACGTCCCCCTTGGTGCTGTCAATCTGGCAAAGATCAGCGCGTTAAACCAGCTCGCAAGGGACATATGTGACCAGAAAATCTCCCTGATTGACTCATGGGACAGGCTTGAGCAGTGCAAAAATATTCCTAATTACAAAAAAAGCGCACAGATTTTCTTCTGTGGGCTCGGAAGTGCCTGCTTTTGCTATCTTTTTGGTGGAAACTGGCTTGACTTTGTTTTTGCATTTGTTATAGGCTCACTGGAGCAGGTGCTTTTGTTTGGTCTTAAAAAATATAAGTTCACAAGGATTATAACCAATATCCTTGCCAGTCTTTTTGTGACACTGCTTGCCACCGCAAGTACACTTACAGGGCTTTCTCTTTTACCTGATAAAATCATTATAGGCGCTATCATGCCACTTGTTCCGGGAATAGCATTTACAACATCTATCAGGGATATATATAACGGGGATTATCTGTCCGGTACAATACATCTGCTCGATGCACTGATTACAGCCGTGTGTGTTGCTGTGGGAGCATGTCTGCCATTTGTTGTGATGAAATATATTGGAGGGATTTAAGCTATGGAGTTTATAATACAATTTATTGTGGCTCTCTTTGCCACATTATCGTTTGCAGTTATTTTTTCCGCTCCAAAAAAGGAGCTGTTTTACTGCGGTTTTACAGGAGCGCTTGGCTGGATCATCTACTATATAATGGTTCAGTTTGATATGGGTGTTGTGTTTCCATCTCTTATCGCGACACTGTGCCTTACGATAATGGCGCGCATTTTTGCTGCGGCACGCTCTATGCCTGTGACAGTTTATCTGCTTTCCGGTATCTTTCCGCTCGTGCCCGGAGCAGGAATTTTTTACACGGCATATTATCTTTTTACGAATGACAGAGCACTTTCCTCCTCAAAGGGTATTGAAACCTTTGAGGTGGCGGGTGCCATCGTGCTCGGTATCATATTCGGGTTTGGCATCCCGCAGAGTTTGTTTAATCTGTTGAAGCCTAAGAAAAAATGAATTACTTGAACTATGTCAAATTAGCAATTTTCTGCGCCAGATCCTCGAGATACTCCCAGCGCTCCATTTTCTCCATCAGCTGCCCCTCGAGGTCTTCCTTTTCCTTTGTGAGTTCGTTTAACTTACCAAAGTTAGTGGCATTCTTTACCATCTCATCATCTATCTCAGAAAGCCTGTTTTCCAGCTTTTCTATGTCAGCCTCTATCGTCTCGTACTCTTTTTGCTCTTTGTAGGTAAATTTGAGCTTTTTCTCATGCCCCCAGGTTTCCATGGATTTCTTCTTCCGGGCTTCTTTTGAGTCTGTACCATCTGATGCAGTATTTCCCTGTGCTCCTGAAGCGGATGCTCCTGTGGATGATGCATTTTCCGATACGGTTTTTCCTGATGCAGGCTGTGGACGTTTATTCATATAGTCGGTGTATCCGCCCTCATACTGTACGATTTTTCCGGCTCCCTCAAATGCAAAAATACGCTTTGCAATCCTGTCAAGGAAATACCTGTCATGGGATACCGTGATGACTATTCCGTCATAGCCATCCAGATAATCCTCTAAAATAGCCAGTGTCTCGACATCCAGGTCATTGGTCGGCTCGTCAAGTATCAGTACATTCGGTGCGCTCATCAGCACACGAAGCAGATAGAGTCTTCTCTTCTCTCCACCCGAGAGCTTGCCTACCGGGCTGTACTGCTGCTCCGGTGGGAATAAAAACCGCTCGAGCATGGCAGTTGCTGACACAAGTCCGTCTGCCGTGCGCACAAACTCTGCAGCTTCTTTCACATAGTCTATCACTCGAAGCTCAGGCTCTATATCCACTTCCTGACCGAAATATCCTATCTTTATCGTCTGTCCTATCTCTACCTCACCTGAATCAGGCTCGATAAAACCGGCGATTATCTTCATGAGTGTGGACTTTCCACAGCCGTTTTTGCCTACAAAACCGATACGATCATTTTTCAGGAAAATATACGTAAAATTCTTTACACAGACGATATCTCCGTACGCCTTTGAAATATCATGAAGCTCTATGGTTGTCCTTCCCATACGTGATGAAACCGATGAAAGCTCAACCCTTTCGTCTGTCTGCGGTCCTTTCTGATCGCGTAAGGCCTCATATCTTTGGATGTGTGCCTTCTGCTTTGTGGAACGAGCTCTTGCGCCGCGCTGCATCCACTCTATTTCTTTTCTAAGGATGGACTGGCGCTTGCGTTCACTTGCCCTCTCACTCTCCTCTCTGGCTGCCTTAAGCTCAAGAAAGCCCGAGTAGTTTGTATCATAGCTGTAGGTCTGTCCCTTGTCCACCTCCACGATTCTGTTGCAGACACTGTCTAGAAAATAGCGGTCATGCGTAATCATGATGATTGCACCCCTGAAACGGCGCAGATAATCCTCAAGCCACTCCACCATCTCGTAGTCTAAGTGGTTGGTCGGCTCGTCCAATATAAGCACATCACACGGCTTGAGTACGACTGTTGCAAGCGCAAGCCTCTTTCTCTGCCCTCCTGAAAGCTCACCGGTCTTTTGCGTCATATCTGTGATATCAAGCTTCATAAGAAGTGACTTTGCATCACTTTCTATACTCCAGCGCATGTCCTCATCCAGCTGCGAGGTAACCACACGGCTCATCACATGTTCAAGTGCTGTCTCGTCCGGGTCAAACTCCGGATTCTGCGGCAGATAGTTTATCACTATATGATTTGCTGTGGTGACAGTTCCCTCATCCGGCTCTTCATCACCAGCCACAATCTTTAAAAGTGTAGACTTTCCTGTACCATTTATACCTATGATACCGATTTTTTCGTTTTCCTGCACATAAAAGGAAGCTTTAGAAAAAAGCTTCCTTCCAGTATATGACTTTGTTATATTTTCGACATTAATGATGTTCATCTTCTCGTATTTTCTCCTCCCTCTCATGCTCCTGCTTCTCCTTGGCCTCAAGGATTGCCTCATTGAGCGAAAGCATCTTTGCATCAAGCTGTCCTACGATACCTGCACACTCACGCAGATCGCGGCTGATATACTCAGGTGCATTGCCCTCGAACTTGTAATATATCTTGTGCTCAAGGCTTGCCCAGAAATCCATAGCTATTGTACGAATCTGTATCTCAACCTTTGTGTCAACCACCTTGTTTGAAAGAAAAATAGGCACCGAAACAATCATGTGGTAGCTCTTGTAGCCGCTCGCCTTCGGATGCTTCATATAGTCCTTTACCGATATGACGGTCAAATCATTCTGCCTGCCAATCATCTCAGCAAGCCGGTATATATCAGATGTGAACGAGCACACGATTCTGATGCCCGCTATGTCCTTTACATATGTGACCATATTCTCTATGGTGCTCTCGTAGCCACCCTTTTTGAGCTTCTTAACTATGCTTTCAGGAGTCTTGATACGCGACTTTATGTACTCTATCGGATTGTAATTATGTATGTGAACAAACTCGTCATTTAGTATCTCGAGCTTAGTATTGACCTCTTTCAGTGCAGAATTGTATAGAAACATCATAGTCTCCCAGCTATCAATGCCCTCCGCAAACTCTTGTTCCATTAAAAACCTCCCTGTGATCTATTCGCCTGTATATTTATCAGACTCTTTTAATCAATTATAGCATATTTATTCGCGTAATTGGCAAATTATACCTATTATTTATATATTTTTTATTCTTGTTATTTTATATGTGCACAGGTCCGCACGCTGCAGGCACAGCGGCACACACGTACTCTCTCGTAAGCGCATAGCGAAGCTATTTAGAATCTGTTGAATTATGCTTCACAACCAGAAATGCACCGGCATGGACGCCGGGGCAAGGCGTTATGCGCCATGGACGGCGCATAAAAGCCGGTTTCGTCAAGCATCGAAAACCAAAAGGCATAATTCCTACAGATTCTTAATGGCGTAGCGTAGCTTACGAGAGAGTACGTGTGTGCCGCTGTGCCTGCAGTGTGCGGACCGTCCTTATATCAATAATAACTCATCATATCCATAATGAGGCATCAATCCTCCTCTATGATGTGCATCTCGAGAAAATCAAAGTCGATGTCCTCCACAAAATTATCCTTCGTAAAGCGTGTCTTTCCATGCCTCTTGAAATCACTTACATTGCTGTCAAGCCAGATGGGCTTTCCCAGGTCAAATGCAAGGCAGGCATCCTCAAGAGCCTTAAAAATCTTGTGTGTACGTGTATCGTCACTGTCATTTTCTATTGTAATATCACGCATCAGGTGCGTGTCAGTATAAATCTTAAACCAAATACGCATATTATTCTCCCAAAAGTCTTCTCTGACGATTGCACTCATACATGAGCAAAGTGGCTGATATTGCGGCATTAAGCGACTCCACAGCTCCCTCCATAGGGATGCGGATATATGTGTCCGCCATGTCAGCTATCTCATCTGATAATCCATTGCCCTCATTTCCTATCATAAAGCCACAGGCTCCGGTGTAGTCCGGTCTGTCATAAGAGCACTTACCCTTTAAATGAGCTGCGTAGAGAGAAACTCCCTTTGACTTTGCATACTCTATAGTCTCCGGAAGGTCATCTGTAATGTAAAACGGCACACGGTAGAGTGAGCCCATGGTTGAGCGCACAGTCTTTGGATTAAAAATGTCCACTGTTGTGCGATTCATTATAATACCGCTTACACCTGCGCCCTCACCGGTACGGATCATAGTGCCTAAGTTTCCCGGATCCTGTATACTCTCAAGCACAAGAAGCTCTGTCTTGTCGCCCTTAAAAAGTTCATCTATCTCATAGTGCGGCATCTTTACTATAGCAAGCACACCCTGCGGAGTCTGCGTGTCAGACATGCTCTTAAACACCGGGTCACTCACTATTTCTGTTTTGTCAAGGAAACGCTTCTTCTCTTCCTTAAACCTGTCATCATTAAAAAATGACTCAGACATATATACGGCACTTACCCAGTCATATGGCGCCTCAAAGCTCATCTTTGGACCCTCAACCACGAATACGCCCTGCTTTTTCCGCTCCTTTGCCTTGCTTAAAAGAGCCTGCACATTTTTTATGCTTTTGTTTGATGCACTTGTAATCATTTTCTTCTCTTTCTATATTGATGATATGAGGGTCAAAAAGTATTTTGCCCCTCATTTATGATTAACATTCGTCTTTCTCCGAATGCATAAATGCCCCTGCACCGGCACATGCACGCAATTACCTGCATTTGATGTGCCGGATACAAGGGCATTCATATTTATCGTAACTATATTAGATACTAAACCAGAGATTTAGAGATATCGTACATGTACTCGTCTACACTCTTCTTCATAGCAAGTGCCTCGTCGATATCGAAATCTACGAAATTGCCATCCTTGTGGGCAATAACTCTGTTTGACTTGCCCTCGCAGAGTAAATCAACTGCCATAGCGCCCATGATTGTAGCATATACACGGTCCTTACATGAAGGGCTTCCACCTCTTTGCATATGTCCAAGGATAGTTGCTCGAGTCTCGATGCCTGTAGCAGCCTCGATTTCCTTAGCCATCTCCTGTGAATGTCCTACGCCCTCAGCATTGATGATGATGTAATGCTGCTTGCCGAGCTCTCTTGCGTGAGCTACTCTCTCGATGAGTGCCTCAAGGTTGTTGTCATACTTCTCAGGAAGTAATACTTCCTCAGCGCCGTTTGCAAGACCACACCATAATGCAATGTATCCTGCTCCACGTCCCATAACCTCAATTATTGAGCATCTCTCGTGTGACGTAGATGTATCACGTACCTTGTCAATAGCCTCCATAGCTGTGTTGCAGGCTGTATCAAAACCGATTGTGTAATCTGTACATGCGATATCAAGGTCGATTGTTCCCGGAAGACCGATTGTATTGATGCCAAGTGCTGCAAGTTTCTGCGCACCCTGGAAAGATCCGTCACCACCGATAACTACGATAGCATCGATACCATGCTTCTTACAGATTTCAGCACCCTTCTGCTGTCCCTCTGCTGTAACGAACTCCTTACATCTGGCTGTCTGTAAGATTGTACCACCGCGTGAGATTGTGTCTGAAACGCTCTTTGAATCCATATCCACGATTTCTTCATTTAACAGACCTGCGTATCCTCTCTTGATTCCTTTAACCTTCTTGCCCTTTGAGAGAGCCTGACGAACAACGGCACGAATTGCTGCGTTCATTCCCGGTGCGTCACCACCACTTGTAAGTACACCTATTGTGTTAATCTCTTTTGCCATTGGTATAACCTCCATATGTTAAAAAATTATCATTTATTCTAATCCCAATCTATTGTACTTGTTTTAGCACATTTTTTCAATATTCTTTTCAACAATTTTCGCATTTTCTTTGTCTAAAAATTGCAAAAGCTGCTCCATGAGCTCATTATTTGCATTTACGGAATAATTTCTGCCAAGTTTTTTCATCTGCTTTGTATCTGCGATGTAAATTATGACTTCATCTCCTCCGTCAGATTCACGGATTGTCTCAAGAAGCCTGCTCTCATTTTTCTTATAGTCCTCCATCGTATCAAATCTGAGCCATAGCTGCTTCGGAAGCTCATCAAACGGTATGATTTTCTCGCAGATTATCTTGCCGTTCTGCTCATCCTCAACTGTCGCATGTCCGATAACAAATATTTTAGCATCGTCCTGTAAATATCTCTGGTAGCGCTCGTAATCTCTCGGAAAAATAATTACCTCAACAGTTCCTGTCAGGTCCTCTATCGTGATAAAAGCCATGGCCTGATTGTACTTGGTAAACTTAATCGTCTTTGCAGCTATCATGCCTCCGATTACCACGTGCGCATTGTCCTCTATCTTTACGGCACCGCTCTCCTCTTCAAGCACAAAATCTATCGCATTTGCTGTGATGTTTTTCTTTAGGGTAGCTGCATATTTTTCCAGAGGGTGTCCGCTTAAATAGATGCCAAGCACCTCTTTTTCATAGGCCAGGGCTTCCTCAGCGTCATATTCACCAACATTTGGATACTTAAGCTCAAATGACTGCCTATCCTCATCTGAGACCAGGTCAAACAGACTCATCTGCCCAGCCATTGTTGACTTTTTGTCATGCTGCACCCTGTCCACAATCGATGCATACACCATTGCCATCTGCTTTCTCGTGCCGTCGAGCGAATCGCAGGCTCCCGCCTTTATCAGATTCTCAATCGCACGCTTGTTGATAAGCTCCTTCTGGCAGGTTCTCTCGATAAAATCAGAGAGTGTGCGGTATCTGCCGCCACTTTCCCGCTCCTCGATTATCTGGTCTATTACCGGCCTGCCTAAAGATTTGATGGCGTACATGCCATATCTGACATGGTCACCCTCTGCGGTAAACTCGCCCTGTCCACAGTTGATATCCGGCGGAAGCACCTTAATACCCATATCACGACAGCTGTAAAGATACTGCGCCGCCTTGGCTGAATTGTCTATAACAGAAGTCATGAGCGCCGCCATAAATTCGACCGGATAGTAATTTTTGAGCCATGCAGTCTGAACACTGATTTTTGCATACGCGGCTGCATGTGATTTGTTGAACGCATACTTAGCAAAATCAACCATCGAATCGTATATGCTGTTGGCAGCCTTTTCATCTATGCCGTTTGCCACACAGCCCTTTATACCGCGCTCCTCGTCTCCGTACACAAAGCTCTGGCGCTCTGCGTCAATGACATACTGCTTCTTCTTACTCATGGCACGGCGGATGTTGTCCGCCTGACCCATTGTATAGCCTGCGAGCTTCTGCACTATCTGCATGACCTGTTCCTGGTATACTATACAGCCGTAGGTCGGCTCTAAAATACTCTCAAGCTCAGGTGTCACATAGCTTATCTCCTTTGGATTGTTCTTGCCCTTTATATAGTTGGGAATGAAATCCATAGGACCTGGACGGTAAAGCGAAATACCGGCCACGATGTCCTCAAAGCTCTGTGGACTGAGTTCCTTCATGAAGCTTTGCATACCGGCAGACTCCAGCTGGAATACCCCTTCCGTCTTTCCTGTTCCGATAAAGTCAAGTGTGCCCTTATCGTTGAAATCAATATGGTCAATATCCACATCAATGCCCCTTGATGCCTTGATATTCTTCACAGAATCCTTTAGCACCGTGAGTGTACGAAGCCCCAGAAAATCCATCTTTAAAAGGCCAAGCTCCTCGAGCTGTACCATGTTGTACTCTGCGGTAGGGCTTCCGTCGTTTGCCCTTCCAAGAGGCACATAATCACTCGCCACACCCGGATAGATTACCACACCTGCTGCATGCACGGACGTGTGGTTTGGCAGTCCCTCAAGCCTTTTTGCCATATCTATCATTTCATGCACTCTCGCATCACTGTCGTAAATGCCCTTAAACTCCGGGTTCATCTGAAGAGCCTTGTCAATCGTGATATTAAGCTCCTGAGGCACCATCTTTGCAAGCCTGTCAGTCTCTGCATATGGGAAATCCAGCGCCTTTCCGACTGATTTTATGACACCTCTTGCCGCCATCGTACCAAAGGTGACTATCTGTGTTACAGAATCGTGTCCGTACTTCTGCTGAACATACTCTATGGCGCGATATCTCTCCGCATACTCGAAATCCACATCGATATCAGGCATGGAAACTCGCTCTGGGTTAAGAAATCTTTCAAAAAGCAGATTGTATTTAACCGGATCAATATCTGTGATTCCGGTACAATAGCACACCCTGCTTCCCGCCGCTGAGCCTCGTCCCGGGCCTACCCAGCAGTCGTGCGTGCGGCACCAGTTGATATAATCCCACACGATAAGGATATACTCTATAAAGCCCATTGTCTTTATGATACCAAGCTCATAGTCCATATCTGCATGTATCTTTTTAAGCTCATCAGCACTGTACTCGCCACAGCCTATGTATTTCTCCCTAAAGCCCTTCTCGCAAAGCTCTGTAAGGAAGGCTTCGGCACTATCATAGCCCTCTGGCACCTCATACTTTGGAATCTTGTAATTGCCAAACTCAAGTGTCACATTGCATCTGTCGGCAATTTTCTGCGTATTCTCAATAGCCTCTATGGCATATGGGAAAAGCGCTCTCATCTGCTCTTCGCTCTTTACGAAAAACTGTCCGCCATCATAGCGCATCCTGTCCTCGTCAGACACCTTTTTCCCGGTCTGGATGCACAAAAGCACATCATGTGCCTCCGCATCGGACTCGTATGTGTAGTGCACATCATTAGTACACACTAACCCTATTTCAAGCTCCTTGCTCATCCTAAGAAGCTGCTGATTCACAAGCTTCTGGTCATCAATGCCATGGTCCTGCAGCTCAAGGAAGAAGTTGTCTTTTCCAAAGCAGTCCTGATACTTCCTTGCAATCTCCTTCGCCTCGTCATAAAAGCCTCTGACGATGTATCTGGGAATTTCTCCTGCCAGACAGGCAGACAGGCATATAAGCCCCTCGTGATATCTCTCAAGCGTCTCAAAATCCACTCTCGGCCTGTAATAATAGCCCTCTGTGAACCCTATTGACACTATCTTCATGAGATTGGCATAGCCTGTATTATTTTCAGCAAGCAGAATCAGATGATAATACCTGTCATCACCGTGGCTTGTCTCCCTGTCAAAGCGCGAATTTGGTGCCACATATACCTCGCAGCCTATGACCGGATTGATATCATTTGCCTTTGCCGTCTTGTAAAACTCCACCACACCGTACATATTGCCATGGTCTGTGATTGCGGCAGAGTTCATGCCAAGCTCCTTGACGCGCTTTACATATTCTTTTATCTTGTTTGACCCATCGAGCAGGCTGTACTCGGTATGGGTGTGAAGATGACAAAATGACATTTGGATTCCTCTTTCTTTATTTTTGTATCAGCTTCCCAACTCTATGTGTATAAACACTGCAAGCGAATTAGGCTCCTGCATATATGTGATAGTGCCGCCTCTTGCTGTCGGAATCAGATATTTGTAGTCACCCTTCTCGAAAAGACTGTGACATGCAGTATCATAGGTTTCTCTGTCCGAAAACTTGAACGTGATATAGTTAGATGACGTTGTCATGCCCTGTAAGACTTTAAGGTCGTAGGATGTAAAATACAGCCCATTCCTGTAATAATAGTCATCCTCCACTGACGCTTCCTGCGGCAGCATATCCTCATTGTCCAATGTACGTGTAAGCTTTACCACATCAAGCGGCACTCCGAACCAGCTGTATGATATGCCCTTTCCCAGATAATCACCATCACCGTAGGTACAGTCCACTGCACACCACGCACCGTCCAGATATACCATATTCCAGGCGTGGTTTGCATCAGATGTGGTGCCTGTCACAATAAGTGAGCTGATACCGGCCCGGTCACACAGATACTTAAACATCATCGCATAGCCCTGACAGACCGTCCTTCCAAGCACTGCTGAGTACATATCCTGGTTGTGAGGAGAATTTTCCTCATACTCGGCATGCTCTATCACATATTCATAGAAATGCACAGCCTTGTCATAATCCGATGCACCTTCATCGATACCTGCCATACAGGCTGACACATAGCCTGAAATCGTACTTATTGCGTTGTCGATATCAGACTCAGACATATTGTATACAGGCGAAAAAATGATGCTGTTTCTCACAGTATACTGACTCTTTTCTATGTAGAAAAACTGTGGATTGTCCAGCAGCACAAACTGCTGTATACGGCTTACGTTGTCAGTGTCTGTAGTATTTAACGAAATTCCATCCATGCGCTTTTGCATCATCGCATAAATCTGCCTGTAAATAAGCTTGTCATCATCTGACAGCTTCTCGTAGTAGTAGTGATATTCCCCTGTAAATACTGACTCATCGTACTCTGTCTGTTCGCCGTTTAAATAGTCTGTTGTGGTCTGCATTTGCCCCTTTACTGCCCTGTGTATAGCTGTAGGAAAATCAGCTATAGCACCTGTAAACCCTCCTGCCTTTAAGCATTTTGCAGCGAACATAAAGCAACAGGCAGCAAACACAAGTGCCGGTATGATTTTTAAAAGCTTTTTCATCTATTCCCCCATTTTAATCGTTGTCTGTCACTCTTTTAGGTGTGAACAGCAGCCATAGCAAGCCTGCATATCAGGTACAGTACAAAAAGATGCACCGGGTAAAAGGCGTAAAAGACATATTTTAGTGAAATGCCTCTTTTTCCATTGTAATAGCGAAGCGGTATAAGCATAAAAAGTGCAAAAAACTCTATGGTACCTGAGAAAAGTCCAAGCAGTATGACTGCCACGGCAAATGCAACATCTCGGTTTGAAGAAAGCAGGTACATCATGACAATGCACCCTACACCCGCCGCACCATAATCACAGCAAAGCACAAACTCTGCAATAATCATCATAACAAGCACTACTGATACCATTACTATACACCTGATCAGTGTGACAAAAAACCACTTGACTGCAGAGGATGCCTTTTCTATTTTATCGACCGACTTAAGCCAATCAAGCACTGTGATGGCAAGCAAGCCTAAAAGCAGTGTAAAAAACACATTGTTGCTCTTAAATTCGAGCACTGTATTGTTTATTGCAAGGTCAAACGGTATCTCAGAGATAAGCGCGAATATAAACATCCTCGCAGCATATTTTTCCCTGCTGTGTGTATATTTGAAGCCCTCCACAAGCAGGAAGCAGAAAACAGGAAAGGCCATGCGCCCTATAGAACGCATGACCCAGTAGATATCAATAAGCGTTTGTCCACCTATCCCGTTATTTATCATCTGAAGAATAACCGTTGCCGCAATATGGTCTATAAGCATGGTAAAAATGGCTATAAGCTTAAGCGTGCTTCCACTGATACCAGACTTTGCGATAACTTTTTCCAAAATCCTATACTCCTGCCATATTTACGGTAATTCTGTCAAGATGCCAGATATCGTCCACATATTCCTGGATTGTTCTGTCTGAAGAGAACTTTCCTACATGTGCGATATTGAGCAGTGCACTCTTTCTCCATGCGCTCTTGTTCTTGTAATAATCATTAATCTTCTGCTGTGCATTTGCATATGAGCGGAAGTCTGCGAGGATAAAGTAGCGGTCAGCCACCTGTCCCTGCTGTGGATTGAGCAGTGAGTTGTAAAGCTCCCTGAAAAGCTCATGGTCATTTGGTGAATATGTGCCGTCTACAAGCTGGTTTACTACCTTTCTTAGCTCGGCATCGTTATTATATACATCAACAGGATTGTAGTCATGTCTGTTCTCGTGTGAGATGACCTCATCAGAGCTCATTCCAAAGATAAACATGTTGTCAGCCCCTACCTCATCGAACATCTCGACATTGGCACCATCCATAGTTCCGATAGTGAGCGCTCCATTGAGCATAAACTTCATGTTTCCTGTTCCGGATGCCTCCTTGCTTGCTGTGGAAATCTGCTCGCTGACATCTGCTGCCGCAAAAATAATCTCGGCATTGGATACCTTGTAATCCTCGATAAATACTACCTTGAGCTTGCCGCCAATAGAAGCATCGTTATTTATCACATCAGCCACACTGTTGATGAGCTTTATTGTTTTCTTTGCATTTCTGTAGCCTGCTGCTGCCTTTGCTCCAAAAATGAATGTTCTAGGATAGAAATCCATAGACGGATTTTCCTTAATCTTGTTGTACAGATACATCACATGAAGGATGTTCATGAGCTGTCTCTTGTACTCGTGAAGTCTCTTAACCTGCACATCAAAGATAGAATCCGGATTTACATCAATACCATTGTGCTCCTTGATATACTTTGCTAAACGCACCTTGTTTGCTCTCTTAATCTCAGCAAACTCCTGCTGTGCAACAGGGCTGTCCGCATAAGCCTTGAGCTTTGAAAGCATTGTAAGATCTGTAATCCAGCCGGCTCCTACCTTTTTTGTTGCCCAGTCTGCAAGGAGTGGATTTGCATGGGCTAAGAATCTACGCTGTGTGATTCCGTTTGTCTTGTTATTGAACTTCTCAGGGAACATCTCATAGAAATCATGAAGCTCCTGATTCTTAAGTATCTCTGTGTGAAGCTTTGCAACACCGTTTACAGAATAGCCTGCAACGATAGCCATATTTGCCATCTTGACCTGTCCGTCATAGAGGATAGCCATCTTTCTTACCTTGTCCTCATTGCCAGGATATCTCTCATTAATCTGCATCACAAATCTTCTGTTTATCTCGTCAACAATCTGGTATACACGAGGAAGCAGTCTCTGGAATATCTCAATTGGCCACTTCTCAAGCGCCTCAGCCATGATTGTATGGTTAGTGTAGGCTACACATCTTGTAGTGATATCCCATGCATCATCCCATGACAGATGTTCCTCGTCCACAAGGATTCTCATAAGCTCTGCGACTGCAACTGTAGGGTGAGTATCGTTCATCTGGAAAACGACCTTATTCGGAAGATCTTTTAAATCGCTGTGATGCTTTTTAAACCTTGCAAGTGCACGCTGGATGCTTGCTGATACAAAGAAATACTGCTGCTTTAAGCGAAGCTCCTTGCCCTTTACATGGTTATCGTTTGGATAGAGCACCTCAACAAGGTTTCTTGCAAGATTTTCCTGCTCCACTGCCTTGTCGTAGTCACCCTGGTCAAAGGACTCGAGCGAGAAGCCGTTTTTTGGCTCTGCATCCCATATCATGAGAGAATTGACCACATTGTTGTCATAACCGACTATAGGCATATCATAAGGCACTGCAAGCACCGACTGATAGTCCTTCTGCTCGAAATGAAGCTCTCCGTTTTCATCTGTGCTCTCCTGCACATATCCTCCAAACTTGACCTCATAGCAATACTCCGGACGACGAAGCTCGAATGGATATCCGTCCTTGAGCCAGTTGTCAGGCACCTCAATCTGGAAGCCGTCTGAAATCTGCTGCTTGAACATACCATATCTGTATCTGATTCCACAGCCGTATGCAGGATATCCGAGTGTGGCAAGTGAATCCATGAAGCACGCTGCCAGTCTTCCGAGTCCACCGTTTCCAAGTGCCGGATCAGGCTCCTGGTCCTCAATAGCATTGATATCCACACCAATCTCATTGAGAGCCTCCTTGACCTCCTTGTATGCTGAGAGATTTATAAGGTTGTTGCCGAGAGCTCTTCCCATCAAAAACTCCATGGACATATAGTAAACAACCTTTGGATCGTCCTTGTCCATCACTCTCTGTGTGGCAATCCACTCATCCATAATGACATCCTTTACGGCCTCTGATACAGCCTGATAAAGTTCCTGCTGTGTGGCATCATCTATAGTCTTACGATATTTATTTTTTAAATTGTCTGATACAGTCTTAATAAACACCTTTTTGCTAAACGTATTATCTCTCATTTTATTCCTCCTTATGGCACTAAAAGGGAGCAAATTAATGCTCCCTCTCGTGCAGAGATTATTGTTTTTCAACTGCAAGCTTAACAGCCTCACCATTAATCTTCCAATCCTTTTCATAACCCTTAAGTTCGCCTGATTTAATTGATACGGCAAGAACCTCGGTCTTGATTTCATCACCAAACTTTTCAAATACATTTGAAAGCTTCTCATCTGCCTCGTATGTCACAGCGATGTGGTCCATAACCTCAAAGCCTGCGTCCTTACGCATTGTCTGGATCTTACTGATGATTTCTCTTACGAAACCTTCCTCGATAAGCTCAGGAGTGAGGTTGGTGTCAAGAACAACGGTTATATTGTTGTCAGACTGTGTCACATAGCCCTCCATCTGAGTCATCTCGATAAGTAAATCCTCTTTAGATAATACAACTTCATCGCTAATGCTGTCAAGCTTGAGAGAGCCGGTGCTGTTAAGCTCCTCCATGGCCTTATGACCATCAAGCTCAGCTAAAACTGCCTTAATCTGGCCAAGGAATTTACCATACTTAGGACCCACTGTTCTAAGCTGTGGCTTGAATTTGTATGTGGTGTAGTGTGATACATCATCAGTGAACTCAACCTCTTTTACGTTGAGCTCGTCTGCGATGATATCCACATAAAATTCATCCAGTTTTTCCGGAGCCTTTACAAACATTTTTCCGATTGGCTGACGGTTTTTGATATTTGCCTCGTTACGACATGCACGTCCGAGTACTACAACCTTTAGTACCTCATCCATATCAGCTTCGAGCTTTTTGTCAATCAGCTTCTCATCAACTACAGGATAGTCGCACAGATGAATTGACTCCGGTGCGCTCTTGTCAATAGAGCAGACAAGATTTCTGTAGATATCCTCTGTCATGAAAGGAATCATAGGTGCTGCCGCCTTTGATATGGTGACAAGTGCTGTATAAAGTGTCATGTATGCGTTTATCTTGTCCTGCTCCATTCCCTTTGCCCAGAAACGCTCACGACTGCGGCGTACATACCAGTTACTTAAGTCGTCTACGAACTCCTGAAGGTACTTTGCCGCCTCCGGAATCTTGTAGTTTGACAGGCACTCATCCACTCCTGCCACTGCTGAGTTGAGCTTTGAAAGAATCCACTTGTCCATTACTGCAAGCTTATCATACTCAAGGCTGTATTTTGTAGCATCAAAGTTGTCGATATTTGCATAAAGCACGAAGAATGCGTATGTGTTCCAGAGTGTTCCCATAAACTTACGCTGTCCCTCAAGCACGAGCTTTCCTGAAAACTTCTTTGGAATCCATGGAGCTGATGCTGTGTAGAAATACCATCTGATGGCATCTGCACCGTATGTCTCAAGTGCATCAAACGGATCTACCGCGTTGCCCTTTGACTTGGACATCTTCTGTCCGTTCTCATCCTGTACATGTCCAAGCACGATGACATTCTCATAAGGAGCCTTGTTGAAAAGGAGTGTAGACTCAGCCATGAGTGAATGGAACCATCCACGTGTCTGGTCAACTGCCTCTGAGATAAACTTAGCCGGGAACTGCTTCTCAAATACTTCCTTGTTCTCGAATGGATAGTGGTGCTGTGCAAATGGCATGGCTCCTGAATCAAACCAGCAGTCAAGTACCTCAGGTACACGGTGCATATCCTTGCCACACTCAGGACACTTGATTGTCACAGCGTCGATGTATGGTCTGTGAAGCTCTACCTCTGCAGCCTTTGGATCTCCTGCTTTTTCGGCGAGCTCTGCACGGCTTCCGATACACTCTCTGTGTCCGCATTCACACTCCCAGATATTGAGTGGTGTGCCCCAGTAACGGTTACGTGAAATAGCCCAATCCTGTATATTCTCAAGCCAGTTTCCGAAACGTCCTGAACCGATAGACTCAGGAATCCAGTTTACTGTATTGTTGTTTCTGATAAGATCATCCTTTACTGCTGTCTCCTTGATGTACCATGACTCTCTTGCATAGTAGATAAGAGGCTTGTCACATCTCCAGCAGTGTGGATACTCATGCTCAAATTTCGGAGCATCGAAAAGCTGCTTTCTGCCGCTTAAGTCCTTTAATACCTCAGGATCTGCATCCTTTACCCACATACCGGCAAACGGAGTCTCGGCTGTAAGCTCTCCCTTGTCGTTTACAAACTGTACAAATGGAAGGTCATAATTTCTTCCGACATTGGCATCATCCTCACCAAATGCAGGAGCGATATGAACGATTCCTGTACCGTCTGACATAGTAACATATGTGTCACATGTCACGAAAAAGCCCTTCTTGCCTTGCTTATCGGCAACCTGCTTAGCGCAGTCATAAAGCGGCTCATACTCCTTGTACTCAAGATCCTTTCCTTTGTATGTCTCAAGCACCTCATATGCCTTCTTGCCTGCTTCTGCGTCCTCTTTTGAAAGAAGCTGTGAGAGCACCTTGTCTGCAAGTGCCTCTGCCATATAATATGTGTAGCCATCAACAGCCTTTACCTTTACATATGTGTCATTAGGGTTCACACAGAGTGCCACGTTGCTTGGAAGTGTCCATGGAGTTGTGGTCCATGCGAGGAAATATGCATCCTCTCCTACTACCTTAAAACGTACTACTGCTGATTTTTCTTTAACTGTCTTGTAGCCCTGTGCCACCTCCTGTGCAGAAAGCGGTGTTCCACAACGAGGACAGTAAGGAACAATCTTGAAGCCCTTGTAAAGAAGTCCCTTATTCCAGATTTCCTTGAGAGCCCACCACTCTGACTCAATGAAATTGTCGTCATATGTGACGTATGGATTGTCCATATCAGCCCAGAAACCTACTGTGTTGGAGAAATCCTCCCACATACCCTTGTATTTCCATACAGACTCTTTACATTTCTTGATGAATGGCTCAAGTCCGTAGTTCTCAATCTGATCCTTGCCGTCAAGGCCGAGAAGCTTCTCCACCTCGATCTCAACAGGAAGTCCGTGTGTATCCCAGCCTGCTTTACGTGGCACATATTTGCCCTTCATGGTCTGGAATCTTGGAATCATATCCTTTATGGTACGTGTCTCAACATGTCCGATGTGAGGCTTTCCGTTTGCTGTAGGAGGTCCATCATAGAATGTGTATGTCTCTCCTTCTTTTCTGTTTTCCATAGATTTTCTGAAGATATTGTTCTCTCTCCAGAACTGCTCTGTCTTCTTCTCGCGTTCAACGAAGTTCATATTGGTGTCAACTTTGTTGTACATGACTATCTCTCCTTATTCTATATTGTTCGTGAACATCCCAACTTGCACCTCAAATTCGACTCTTACGAGGCTTCCTTGTGGCTTACTCCACTAGAATTTCCGGTTTATGGAATATTCACAAAAAAGGCACACATTCCTGTAATTAGGAACGCGTGCCTGATACGTCTATACCACCTATTACAATGTACTTAAGGGAAATACCCTTGCATACCCGCCCCTGTAACGTAGGGAATACGTCAGAACCTACTCTCGCAACACTGTATGGCGATTTTAGCCTGCGGCTCAGAAGTGATTTTCAAAACGGCTCTACTCATACCGGCTCTCACCTGCCCCGGCTCTCTTTGACTTTCCTGCCATCTCTACTGTCTTCGTCACTGCCTTTTACTAACTGTGTTTAAGTATATAACTGAAAAGCCACTGTTGTCAAGATGTAATTGATTCTGTAATAATTTGATAATAATTAACTCTAATAAATGCCATCATACTCAAAATTCTGATAATCAAAATCGTCATAATCAAAAGAATCATAATCATAATCGTAATCCTCATAGGAATCGTCATCATTATAATACTCATAGCCCTCATCAAAGCCCTTCATGAACTCCTTTTCAAAATCTGTGCTTACGTTTGAGCCTGCTATAACCCAGAATATGATGCTGACTATAACTGAGATAGCTGCTGTTGCTATACCAACTATACCAAACACCTTGTTGTTGCCCTTTATGATATGTATAATACCAAAAATGATAGCAAGCAGAGCTGTCACATAATTGATGCATGTACAAAACAGTACAATAGATGCGATTCCAAGTACCAGAGAAGCTATACCAAAGCCATTGCTGTTCTTTGGCGGCTGGTTGTATGGATTAGCTCCATACTGTGGCTGATTGTAGGCTGTCTGTCCGTATGCAGTCTGATTGTAGCCACCCTGTCCGTTTGGCTGCTGGCCATACTGCGTCTGTCCGTAAGCTGACTGATTAAATGAGCCCTGAGCATATGTGTTCTGGTTGTATGTGCCCTGGGCATTTGGATTCTGGTTGTATGTACCCTGGGCATTTGGATTCTGATTGTATGTACCCTGATTTGCATAACCATATGCACTGCCCGGATTATTGACATATCCGTCTGTGCTGCCTGTCTGGTCTGATGACTGTCCATATGCATATGCATTCCCACTTTCCTGCTGGGATACAGACTGATTATATGTGTCTGTCGGCTGATTGTACGTGTCCTGCGGCTGGCTGTATGTGTCTGAGCCATTTGCTGTTTCTGAAGACTGACCGAATACACCTGTATTGTCCGGTGTGCCTGACGACCGGTTGTCATTGTTCATATAATTGTTATCGTCCATAACTTCCTCCATATATCCTATTGTTTATGTAGCCATTGTGTTATCGTGTTAGAAATATTTTATCATATATTACAATAATGTAAATATTTTTATCATAAAAATATGTAAAAATGGCAGGAGCAAATGCGCTCCTGCCGTAAAAAACATATTACTGCTCTTAGAAATCAAATTTCTGACTAAGCTCTTCCTCATTCTCCTCAACAGAGTTTTTGAGGTCATCCGCAAGCATATAGATATTTTCCAGTACCTTCTTGCACTTTGCCATGCTCTCGACTGTGGTATCAGCCATTCGAAGTCCCTCCGTTGAAGAAGCTGCAACCTCTTCTCCTGTAGCTGAAAGGTGTGTGATATTGTCTGATATGACTGTTGTTGAATCAAGAATCTTTTTGATACTCTCCTCAGCCACATTGATATCCTTCATCAACAGCTCAACGGCCTCTCCCATGGCATTAAACTTGTCTCTTGTATCGTCGATAAGCTCATTCTGCTTCTCTACCGATGATACTGAGTTCTCGATACTCTCGTTGGCACGCCTTGTGTCCTCATTGAGCTTGTTTATAATCTCTGTAATATTGGCTGATGCATCCTTTGTCTGCTCTGAGAGCTGTCTGATTTCATCTGCTACTACCGCAAAGCCCTTTCCTGCTTCACCTGCCCTGGCCGCCTCAATTGAAGCATTGAGAGCAAGCAGATTTGTCTGGTTAGAAATATTGATAATCGACTCAACAAAGCTCTTTACTTCCTCTACCTTAGCTGTAAGACTCTGGATAACTGACACTGTAACATTGCTTGCCTCTGCCACGTTGTGTGCCTGCTCCTTGAGTTCTTCCACAACATCAGCTCCCTGCTTTACGGTCTCATCAGTCTGGCGTGAGGCATCTATCATAGCCTTGATTCCACTTTCTGCATTGTCTGTATTTCCCTGAATATCAACACACATAGCTGCCTGCTTCTGGATAGCCTCCGCAGTGCTCTCTGTGCTGTCTGCTATCTCCTGGATTGAACTATGGCTCACCGCAACAGACTCATCGAGATCATTTAACATGGTCATAGCCTCGTCAAAGTGCTTTGAAATATTCTCCGCAACCATTACCATCTTCTTATTGCTGTCCACCTGTGCCATAGCAGATTCTTTGATTTCTTCCATATTTTCATCGAAGAAATGGGTAAGAAGAATCGTGATGCTGTCTGACGCATATCCCACAAGTACAAGTACAAAAACTGCTATCACATCATTCTGAAGAACTGTACCCCCTATTCCAAGCTGCATTACAAGCCTGATGACGCTGGATATGATTATTACTGCGTTCATCACCATCATCATCTTTATATCCAGATATATCATCGCTGCAATAACAAGCGGCAGGGCATATGTCCATGTACCGATTGTTGAATTGATCAGTGCGATAATAAAATATCCTGCTGTCATGGCGCTTACAAGTATAAGCGCACCTGTTCTGCTGTCTCTTTTTGTAATAAATGCAATTACAGCTATTACTATTACTGCTATTGCCGCAACAAGCTGTATACTTATCCTGGTAATATCAGCATCTTTTGTCCCAACTGCTGCAAATAACGTAAATGCTATATATGCAAATACTATGATTACCGCCAGGAATACACGTTTGTTGGCTCTGTTATACTGTTGACTATTCATAAAATCCCCCTTCTTTTGTTTGAGTTTTTAGAGTAGCTTTATTATACAACATTTTTTTATAATAATCCACTACTATTTAGTGCCAACGTACCATTTTTCTCATTTTGCTCCTGATTTGAAGAAAATTCTCCTTTCAAATAAACATTTACACAAAAACACCCGGCAGTTATCCTGCCGGGCATCCTGTAAAAAAATATTTATTCTTTAACTCCACCAAGTGTAAGTCCTGTAACAAAGTATTTCTGTAAAAACGGGTAAATACATATGATCGGAAGCATTGTTACAATTGTTGCTGCGGCACGAACTGAGGTAGGTGTAACTGCGCCTACAGCATTTTTCATTGCTTCTGCTGATCCTCCCTGATTTGTTACAGCTGAAAGAAGCTTCATAAGCTCATACTGCAATGTAGTAAGCTTTGTACTCATACGGTTATAAAGCATTGCATCAAACCATGAGTTCCACTGTCCTACTGCTACGAATAAAGCTACTGTCGCATATACCGGTTTGCAGAGAGGGGAATAAATCTTCAGAAAAATGGTGGTATATCCTGCACCGTCAAGCTGCGCTGATTCCTCTAAGCTGTCAGGAATTCCATTCATATATGTCCTGATAACAAGCATGTTAAACGCACTGACCATTCCAGGGACTACATAAACCCAAAAACTATTGGTAAGCCCAAGTCCCTTGTACAGGAGGAAGACAGGGATTAATCCACCATTGACATACATTGTGATAACCCAAAACAGGGATAAACCTCTTTTGAACAAAAATCTTTTTCTGCTGACTATAAAAGCAAGGATTGCATTTGCCACCAGTGCTAAGACTGTTCCAATTATTGTTCTGGCAACAGTAATATATGCTCCTGTTATAAGATTATTTTTTTGCAAAACCGTTATATAATTCTTCCAGGTAAACTTTCTTGGTAAGAGGTAAATTCCACCTCTTAATGCATCTGTACCATCATTAAGCGATATCGCAAGTGTATTAAGCACCGGATAAAGCGTTATGATCACAAACAGTACCATAATGATGCCATTTACAATTGGAAATATACTTATCTTCTTTTTCTTTTTGCTCTTTACAGAGCCTGCTGTTATATCTGCCATCGTACAAGACCTCCTTAAAACAACTGCTCTTCACCATTATGTTTGGCAATTCTATTTGCAATAAATATAAGAATTATACTTACCACACTCTTGAATATACCTGCTGCGGTACCTATTGCATAATCTCCCTGGCTTATGCCCCATTTAAGTACATAAATATCAATAGTCTGTGATACATCCTGTATCAGACCGTTTCCTAAGAGATACTGTATCTCAAATCCTGCATTTAAAACATTACCTACATTCATAAGAAGAAGGATTATAATAGTTGGTTTGATTCCCGGCAGTGTTACATACTTGATCTTTGCCCAGCGTCCCGCTCCATCAATAGATGCTGCTTCGTAAAGTGAAGGATCTATTGATGTAATGGCTGCAAGATATATGATTGCATTCCATCCTGTTTCTTTCCATACATTGGCAAATGCCACTATCGGCCAGAAATATCCCGGATGTGCGAAAAAGTTTATCGGTTGGTCTATAATATGCATATTTACAAGGAGCTCATTTACAATACCTGTTCCTGAAAGCATATCGTGTAAAATACCTGTTACAATGATCCATGAAAGGAAATGTGGAAGATATGATATAGTCTGTACTACTTTCTTTCCACCCTTTGATGCAATCTCATTCAGTAAGATTGCAAATGCTATGGCTGTGACAAAAGTTACAACCAGATTGATAACACCCATTGCAAGTGTATTTCTTATAACACGGATAAATGTCATATCCGAGAACAGCATCTTGAATTTGTCCAATCCAACAAATGCAGAATGAAATATACCAAGTCTTGGTTTGTAATCCTGAAATGCCATTGCCCAGCCAGCGAGCGGCAGATAATAGAATACGACTCCATATGCCACCATTATTGCTGCCCAGAACAGCAGCACTTTCTGACGTTTGACTTCTTTCCATGTAATTTTTGTTCTAGGTTCTCTGACCTTCTCTTTTTTGTTTTTTCTCGTTAATGACATGACACCACTCCTTAAAGTCAGCAGGCAGATAAAACGCTATTATATCTGCCTGCCTTAAATTTCATTTAAGCTTTATTTGAATTTAGCAGCCTGCTCTAATCTTTTATCAAGCTCGGTCTGTAATTCACCCAGGAAATCCTGTGGATTACATGCATTGTATTTATCCATGTATGTATCCCATGCACTGTCAAAGTCTTTTGCCATAACAACCTTTGGAAGCTCCGCATGCTTAAGTTCGCCAATCTTTGTCCAGGCTACTCCACCAGGAGTGTCTGTGGTAAAGTTGTTAGAGAATGACCACATCGGATACCAGTCTCCAGGTGCATTGTTTGTTCCAAGCATTTCAACGTATGTCTTAACACCATAGGCATCGAAAACCTCTTTTACATCACTGTTAAGACCATCATAGAACTCTCTTGCCTGTCCATCAGGTTTGTTGGCATTGATTCCATCATCACTTGTTCCATTGTACTGTGGGAAGTATGAGTATGGGCATGAATGAGAGGCCTTGTATGCTGTATCAGAAGCCTTCTTTCTCTCATCTGCTGTTTTGTAAAACTCACCATTCTCATCTACTTCATAGTCAGTACCCTTGACACCCCAGTATCTGAGATTGTGGATATCCTGATCAAGAAGATCATTTACAAACTTCATGGCCGCATCTACATCATCACAGGATGTTGTAACAGCAAGACCTGTTGACGCGTTGAAAGCGCCGCCTGCATTGTGCCACTGATTGTCACGGCCGTCGATTGTTACAGGTACCGGAATGTAATCGCATCCCTGCTCATCAAGGCCTGCCTGTTTAATTGCATCACCTGCTGTGTATGCAAAATCCCACCACTGGTCAATCATTCCAAGTACACGTCCTGTAGAAAGCTTAGAGATATATTCATCATATGTCTGTGTGAATGACTCAGGATCTACAATTCCCTTATTATACTCTTCATTGAGCTTCTTGAAATATTTAACTGCTGTATCAGATGTATTATAGTCAAGTACTTTCTTTGTATCAGGATCTACCATACATGATCCATCGTTTGGATATCCGTCAAGGAACTGTGGTGCATTCTCAAGACAGAAATATCTCCAATCTTCACAAAGGATTGTATATGGAATATTTTCTGTTCCATCAGCCATTGTTGGATTTGCTTCATTATATTTCTCGATGAGGTCAAAATACTGATCCAGTGTCTTGATCTCCGGATAGTTAGCCCATTTAAGTACTCTTGCCTGGATCCAGAATGCCTCGTCATTGTGTGTGCAGACTTTCTCGTCTCCCTTTATGCAGCTAAACTGTGGTATCCAGTAGATATGTCCGTCATCCTGACGAAGTTTTTCCCACTCAAGTTCTGTGAAAAGATTTTTGATGTTTGGATATTTCTCGATGTAGTCATCCAATGGAACAAGTGCGCCTGCATCATATAACTGCTTCTGTCCACTTATACCGTCAATGAAATCAGGATACTCGCCACCTGCGATCATTGTTCCGACTGCCTCATCTGCTGTCTGTCCGGTAAGCCAGGTTTCCTTTACCCTTACACCTGTCTTTTCCTCGATGATCTTCTGGATTTCATTATCATCATTGATTTCAGATCCCGGTACAGCAAAGAATGCATCAAACTCTTTCGCACCTCCGGAGCTACCTTTTTTGCCACTATCATTGCCACATCCGGCAAACAGTGTTGCTGCCATAGTAGCCACAAGCAGCATGCTTACAAATTTTTTTCTTCTCATATTGTAATGTCCTCCCTTTTGATAACTTAATTTTATACTTTTTAAGTTTTCAAACAATCGGAGTAACTATAGTCAAAAACAGGGTAAACTATAGTTTCTCGAAAAAACTATAATTTACCCTGTTTTGCAGTAATATATATTATTCTCCACTTTGCATCTGGCGTCTGAAACGCGCCGGTGTACAGCCTTTTACCTGTATAAACCTGTTCACAAAATAATCCATATCATGATATCCGACTTCCTCTGCTATCTGTATTATCTTCTTATCAGTCCTAAGCAGAAGCTCTGCCGCCCGTTCCATCCTGTAATTGTTCAGATAATCCTTAAAGGACTGTCCGTATTTTTTTCTGAAAAGCTGCCCTAAGTATGCACTGTTTACATAATACTTCTCACTCAGGCTCTTAAGCGTGATGTTCGTGGCATAATTGTCTCTTACTTCCTTTTCTACCATGCCGATCACACCTCTTGACACATTTTTTCTAAGCTGCGACAGATAATCACCATACTCACAGCAAAATCTGGTCATATGTGCACGGCTTCCCCTCTCAATACCGGTCTTAAAGCTGCTCTCACTTATGAGTCGCAAAATCTCCTGCTGATTTACATTATCATCCTGCTCACTTGCCAGGTGTATGAACTGAAACAACAGATAATTAATATTTAAGTTCATGCTTTCCCCATTCATACCCATGCTGGACATCTCATCATAAAATGTGGCAACTGCATTTCTTATCTCAACATGGTTGTTCTGTTCCACTGTCCTAAGCAGCTTATCCAGACTATCTTTACAAAGCACTATTCCATCTGCCGATATCTTTACTTCATCCTCATAGTAATATATGCTCTTTACTATGCGAAAGCCCTGAAACGACCTGAGCATACATGCATTGCCGTATGATCTGGCTATCTTTGATATATCTGATACTTTTCTTCCGGCCAGCATAACTATATTCTTTTGTGTATTATCACATATATACCTTCTCAGATCCTCCAGATATTTTCTCTCGTTTTTTGCGGCTTCCTCTGCCATATAATCCGAGAATATAAAGCCTATGTCATAAACTTTTTCATTTACCGATACATCAAATACACAATGTGCCGAATCAGCCCCCAGAAAAGCAACACAGCTTTCGTACATCTTGCGCTGTAAGCTTCTCATATCACTATCGAGTATCTCATCACCTGCCGGAAGCTGCTCCATCTGTATCTCAACATACCTTGCTCCACCCTCACACCTCATATTTTCTTTTACATAGTTCAGGTTTACTTCATCATATTTGCCCTGTATCAGAGATATCAGGTGTCTTGCAAGGTATGCCTGTTTCATCTTTTTGTTATCCTCGTTGATCTGGTTTTTCTCGTTTTTGAGCACAAGAACCTTGTTTAGTACCTTAAGCAGCATCTCCTTGTCCACCGGCTTTAGTATGTAATCCGTACAGTCATTCTGCATAGCCTGCTGCGCATAGCTAAAATCTGCATAACCGCTTAATATCACAAAATACACATCTGATTTTTTTTCTTTTCTCAAAGTCTCAAGCAGCTCAAGTCCTGTCATCTCCGGCATCCTTATATCGGCTATGACCAGATCCACATTCTCATTTTCCAGAAACTGCAGAGCTTCCTTTCCATTTGAGGCCGTTCCTGCTATCTCAAATTCTTCATTTTCCCAATCAATGATCACCTTAAGCCCCTGTATTATAAAAGGCTCATCATCCACCAATAATACTTTAAGCATTTTAAATCTCCCTATAAATATGTTTCCGGTATTTTTATCATCACAGTCGTACCGCAGCCTTCCTCACTGTCCACATCAAATACTGCTTTAGATTCCGTTACCATTTTGATACGCAGACAGGCATTTATCACGCCCACTCTGCCACCGGTCTTTAACATATCGATATCTGCATTTTTCATGTTACTTTTCATTTTTTCAAGAGCATCCGGATCAATTCCGCTGCCTGTATCCTCAACCTCTATATGCATGAACCCGGCTTTTTTGAATATACGCACAAATATCCAGCCCGGAGCAGCTTTACTTTCTATGCCATGCACACAGGCATTTTCAACAAAGGTTACAAGCGTAAGTTTTGGCACCTGACATTCCATGCAGTCTGCTTCTATATCTATGTTATAGTTCAGCCGCTCGCCAAACCGGTATTTCTGCAATGCCAGATAGGCTTTTACAAATTCACATTCCTTTGCAACGGTTACAGCATCATTTCCCCACTCCACATACTGTCTTTGCATGATGGCGAGTTTTTCGACCATATCAGCCGTCTCATTTTCCCTTTTAAGCAGACTGTGCATTCGTATGCTCTCAAGCGCATTAAACAGAAAGTGCGGATTTATCTGGCTGTGCAGTGCAAGAAGCTCTGCATTTTTCTGACTTACAAGCATCTCCTGCTCTTTTATCTTATTCTTATATACAGTCTGGATCAAGTCATTTGTGCGGCTTACCATCCTGTTGTAATTTTTTATCATGCTGCCGATCTCATCTTTGCTCTCCCTGTCAGTCATAGATACAAGCTTTTCGCTGTCAACTGACTTAAATACCTTTGAAAGCTGTAATATCCTGCTCGTAAAGGAATGGTTAAAGATACTGAACAGACAAAGTGGAAAGAATACATTTATAAGCATCAGAAAAACAATAATCGGTGCATTGTGCATAAGCATGCTCCATATATTACTGCGTGTCTTAAACACATATATATCAAGATCACAGCCATACAAAGAGAGCTTCTGCCTGTATACGGAGTCGCTTATTTTCCCAATCGCCTCCAATGTCTTAAATGGTTTGTTGACTCCACTGTAGGCCCCATTTGACAGCACTATGTCATCTCCATGGCAGATAAGCACTTCATTATCATAATTCATATTCTTAAAAGTACGCATCATGCTGCCATAATTAAACTCTATCTTGAGTACCTTTTCGATATCAGATGAGTAAAAATCCAGCTTTTTCATATAAATCATATGTCTTTCATCTGACAATCCGGCTACGCCTTTTTCATATACAAAAAAGAGTCCTCCGCTTTCCTTCTGCTCCAGAAGTCTGTAAGAATCCGTATTTCTTACAGCAGACATATCATTTACTTTTCCGCCATTTACTATTGTAGGATTGTCAGCATACAGGAAAAATACTATATTGCTCATTCCAAGTGTGTTTTCAAAAAGTGTATCCTGAAAGAAGCTCTGATACTCTGATACATACTCAGCAGAGCTTGTGTATTCCTTTGATATAAAATCGTCTATGCGCTTGCTGGTGTAGATACTCTTAGCTGCATCTTCTGCGTTATTGACCATGCTGTTCAGATTATATCCCACAGCACTTGCTATGCTCGACATTTCATGTCTGCTGCTTTCTTTTTCAGCATTTTCTACGATGGAAAGCACCACTGCATCAGTCACTATGAGCGGCAGCATGACACAAAGTACATAAAATATGTAGAATTTTTTTCTGAGTGAATAATCATCAAGCTTTCTCTCAATGGCATTCCATATTGGTCTTCTCATAAACAATTCCTCTGAAATCACTTAAAGGAGCCGACATATGTCCGCTCCTAAAGTCTGTTTTAACTTGTCATTAATTATAGAATAACATATTTATTATTAATAATCTACCCCTGTTTTCTCTCCACATCTTGTGATATCAATGCGCTCTGTCCGCTTGCCTGTGAGCTTTGTGCTTCTGTCATCAGGCTGCTGTCCTCCTGCGGATATCTCATAAATTCCCGGCACAGCTACACAGCTTCCATCCTCTTCTATCACAGCAAAGTCCCTTGGCGAAAGAGTCAGCTTTACTTTCTTAGTCTCATATGGCTCAAGCTTTACAACCTCAATTCCCTTTAGCTGATATCCCGGCTCATACTCTGCAGCATCAACGTGCCTGATATAGAGCTGAACTATCTCATTTACAGTATATCTGCTGTCATTTGTCACATTTACAAACACCTCGACAGATTCGTTTACATCACTTTCTGCTTTATCCACTGACATTCCATCATAGTTTGTCTCACCATAATGCAGTCCATATCCAAATGGATATAACACATTCTCATTTGTATAGCGGTATGTCCTGTGAGCCATTGAATAATCCGTAAACTCCGGGAGATTTTCGGTGCCCTGATAAAATGTAACCGGCAGTTTTCCACTCGGACTATACTCTCCGAATATAGCTTCCGCAACAGCCTTTCCGCCTCTGGCTCCCGGATACCAGCTGTCTATAATGGCATCCACATGCTCTTCTGCCCAGGAAAGATCTATCGCACTTCCTGCTGACAGCACAAGTATTACCGGCTTTCCTACTGCTGCAACAGCCTCTAAAAGTTCCTCCTGAAGTCCCGGAAGCATAAGTCCCAGCTTGTCACCACTTGCATATTCATTTCCGGCATCACCCTCTTCACCTTCTATAGTTGCATCAAGTCCAAGACACATTACGACCACATCTGACTGTTCTGCCATGATGAGGGCTTCCTTAAATCTGTCCTTTTCCTCTGCAAGTCCCTGTACTTTGTCCTTGTACAGATGGCAGCCCTCTGCATAAAGCACTCTTGTATCCTCTCCAAGATATTGCTGCAATCCCTCAAGTGGAGTGATATATCTTGATGAGGTACCATAATAATTTCCTATAAGCGCATCCCTGGAGTTGGCATTTGGTCCGATAACCGCAATAGTTTTAACATTTTTTCTGTCGAGAGGCAGGAAATTGTCCTTATTCTTTAAAAGTACAAGACTTCTTCTGGCAGCCTCCACAGAAAGCTCCACATGCTCCTTACATTCTACAACCTCATACGATATGTCCTCATATGGCGATGGATAATCCTTCATCATGCCCAGACGAATACGCACCTCCATCAGCCTTTCTACTGCTGCCGTGATTGCCTCGTCTGAAACCAGTCCCTTGTCATAAGCATCCTTAAGATGTAAAAATGCACTTCCACAGTTTAAGTCACAGCCGTTGTTTACAGCCATAGCAGCCGATTCCTCAACTGTATCCGTCACATGATGGTGTTCGTGGAAATCAAGTATTGCCCAGCAGTCTGACACCACATGACCTTCAAATCCAAACTCGTCACGCAGTATATCCTTAAGCAGTGTCCTGCTTCCGCAGGCAGGTTCTCCATTTACCCTGTTGTAAGCCCCCATGACAGCCTCAACCTTTGCATCCTTTACACACCGCTTGAAGGCATACAAATATGTATCATACATATCATGCTTTGATGCTTTCGCATCAAACTCATGTCTTATGGCTTCCGGACCGCTGTGTACCGCAAAATGCTTTGCACATGCTGCCGATTTTAAGTGATCCGGATCATCTCCCTGCAATCCCCTTATATATGCGCAGCCAAGCTTACCTGTCAGGTACGGATCTTCCCCGTATGTCTCATGTCCCCTGCCCCATCTTGGATCTCTGAATATATTTACATTAGGTGCCCAGAAGGTAAGTCCCTTGTATATTCCGTGATCACCCTTTTTTGAAAATTCATTGAACTTTCCACGACCCTCTGTTGATACAACATCTCCTATCTTTTCTATCAGGTCAGTATCAAAAGTTGCCGCAAGACCTATCGCCTGAGGAAATACTGTAGCAACACCGGCTCTTGCTACTCCATGAAGAGCCTCATTCCACCAGTTGTATTCCGGTATCCCCAGTCTTTCTATAGCCGGTGACTCATACAGCATCTGACTTATCTTCTCATCTATTGTCATCTGCGATACAAGTTTTTTTGCATATTCCATAGTTTTTTTACTCATAGTGACTTCTCCTTTAATTTATATAATGATTTTACCAGATTCATGCAGTATTTTCTTTCTAATTTTTGCCCCACAATGTTCAAAAATTGCTATTTATGCTATAATAACTATATTTACGCAAATGCGCATAAATATCAGCCGTATGGAGACAAGTATATATGATCGAAAATCTGAATGGAATACATGAGACAGTAAAATATAAAGAAAACAGCAATGTAAAGCTTTTTATAAATGTTGAAGTAGAAGATTATCCCATTCACTGGCATACTCCCATGGAGATTATCATGCCGCTTGAAGGCAGCTATACAGTGCAGATTGGGGATGATTTGGTACATCTTAATGAGAGTGATATTATCTTTATAGCTTCCGGTGTAAAACACAGGCTTATCGCACCTGACACCGGAAAAAGGCTTATCCTGCAGATTGAGTGGTCTGCTGTCTCAAAAATAAAGGAATTAAATTCCATACTTACCCTTATAGCACCTGCTATAACGCTAACCCCGGAAACTTCCGGTGATATCCACAGCAATATCCGTAAACTGCTGCTTGATATAGCAGATGAATACCAGACCGACTCATTTCTATCAGAAGCCGTGATCTACTCCAAAATGCTTGAAGTACTTGTCCTTATTGGAAGACATCATACTGCCAGCAGTTGTCATTTTAATGTCGGCAGACACAAGCAGCAGGAATATCTGGAGCGTTTTCTGTATATCTGTGAGTATATCGATACACATTGCACTGAGGACATAACACTTGATGAAATCGCAAAAATAGCCGGATTCAGTAAATATCACTTTACCCGGCTATTTAAACAGTTTACCAATAATACCTTTTACAAATACTTAAATCAGAAAAGAATAGAACTTGCCCTGACCTTTCTGGCTGATCCCAATATATCAGTCACCGAGGCTGCAATGCAGTCAGGCTTTGCAAATCCATCCACTTTCATAAGGGTGTTCAAAGCTGAAAAGGGATGCACCCCGACTGAATTTCGCAAAATGTTTATTGGGTGAGCATTATGTATGAAAATTCTGCATAGTTATTACTATTGCTGCCATTTGAGGATGCATACATACCGACCGTACAGCCCACAAAGCCACCTGCTTCTTCTGTGGTATATGGCAGCAGACTTATTTTTTCTGCGACTTTTACGCTCTTTTCGGCCGTACCTATCCATATAGATGCTTCCTGTTCCTTACAGATCATACATATATTCCACAGTGGATTTTTTTCTGTAATGCTGTACTCCATAATATCTGCCACTGCTATCTTTTTGTCAGTTCCCTTAATATGTGTAGTCACCACAAATACCAGCCTTCCGGCTTCCATTGTTATCTCAGCGCGAAGATGATTCTCATTGTTCTGGAAAAGTACAAGTCCTGCCGTCTCATTATCCGACTGTGGGATAAAACGCACTGCTGTCTTTACCGAAAACTCATAGCCCTTCTGTCTTAGTCCAAGAAATGCGCTTGTGCCAAGATCAGCGATCTGCTCTTTGTTTGTGTACAGTCTCAGTACTCCCGGATTTTCCTTAAGGGAGTAAAAAGACTCGTTGCGTTTTCCTATTCCAACCAGCCTCTTATCAGGCTTGGCTTCGCAGAAAGTTATAAAATCATTTTCTGATATCTCATCTATAAATCTGCACTCTTCAAGCGGTATATCTACCGTATCCTCAAGATGTCCTATCCCGGGTGCTATTACCGGCCATTCGTTTTCCCATATTGTTTTTGCAATAAAGGTCTCCCTGCCCATGCTGCTGTGCTTTTTGCATGGTCTTGACGCAAGCATGACCACATACCAGTTTCCGTTTATATCATCCACCAGATCACCATGTCCTGCATAGATGACCGGATAATCCATTCCCAGATTTCTGTGTGTAAATATCGGATTTCTCGGACATCCTTCAAACCATTTAAAAAGCTCCTTGCTTCTTGCTATCGTTATACTGTGCTCCGGTCCAGTGCCGCCCTCTGCATGCATCAGATAATAATATCCGTTTATCTTGTAGATATGTGGTCCTTCCGGCCATATGCAGCCCTTTACAGCACCTTTCCATATGGCCATGCTCCTGCCCTTAAGCTTCATGGTTCCAAGATCAAGCTCCTGTATCCATATCTCCCAGTCTCCATTGTAACGTACTCCTTCAGGGTTTGGGCGTGTGCCACAGTAATAACATCTGCCGTCATCATCAAAGAAAAGGCTTGGGTCTATTCCTACTGCTTCTTCTCCCAAATAATACGGATCAGACCACGGTCCTGCGGGATCCTGCGCTGTCACTATAAAATTGCCGCCATGCGATACATTGGTCGTTATCATATAAAAAGTTCCTTCATGATATCTTATGGTCGGTGCAAAAATACCTCTCGATATTTCTTCATTTTCCACGCATAGCTGCGATGGTCTGTCAAGTATATTGCCAATCTGCTCCCAATGAGCCAGATCCCGGCTATGAAATATGGGAACACCCGGTGCATACACAAAGCTTGATGTCACCAGATAATAGTCTTCCCCGACTCTACATATTGATGGATCAGGATAAAAACCTGAAAGTATTGGATTTTTTGCTGTTACCATGTCTCTTACCTCTCATTTCCTATAATACATATCCAAAGCCCAGTATCGTAAACTGCTTGTCTCTGTCTTCCTCTGCAATTTCAATTCTTACAACATGATTTTCACTGGTCTTATTGTTAAATATTATTGCCGCATTGCAGTGCTGCCAGTTATTGATATGCGGATCAGCCGTAAAATGATACTCTCCGTCCACATATACCTTCGCCTTTCCCACGTTTACCTCTCCCGAATCCTTAAATACAAGGAGAAGTGCCCTGCACTCCATCTCAAGCTCGAAATACGCTTTTACCCTGTTTAATGTATTTTTTGTGCCATCATACATCCAGTTATACGGGAATTCCGGAGTCAGCGAAAGCTGATCATCCATCTCAACGCTTTGCAGCTGTGTATCTGTCGAATCGAAGCCACCCTCGTCAATATATGCCTTTGCATATATATCCTTTTTGTCGAGCAGTCTTATATTTTCAAAGCTGTTTCCTATTACCGGTGCAAGATTTAGTTTTTCCTGCAATATTTTTTCCTCTGTCAGTCCCAGTTCAAATGCATCCAAACTTGCATGCCCTGCCTGATCTATTTTTTCAAAAAGATACTCTATGCAGTCTGCCATGACGGAATGGCCTGCATTGCTCGGATGAAACATATCATAGAAAAACTGATTTTTGCTTATTACCCTTCCCTCGTCATTTTTTAATGCAAACTGAGGGGAAACCGCATCCAGCACGCTTACCATAGGCAGATCATAGAGCTTTCCAACCGGGCTTAGGCGGTCTTGAAGGTTCCAGTCATTTGCAAATACGGAAAAAAGCAATATGACTGCCGGTTTCCATGGCAGATTAAGTACTTTACGTACAAGGCTTTCATAGCAGTCACCCTTTGTCTCATCTCCCTCATCATTTACAGCAAATTCAATAACTACTATATCAGGCTGCTGTCCGTCTCTTAGTACATCCCTGTCAAATCTGATCATTCCCAGCTCCGATGGTGTGCCACCCACACCGGCTTTTATGAATTTCACATTATTCTTTGCAGAAAAACGCCTCTGGAAAAGCTGATAGGATTTGTATGCGTAGCACTCTGTATTTATAGGTGTCGCACCTGCTCCCTGTGTGATAGATCCACCGATGTATGCAAGTGTTACCTCTTTTCCGGCTCTTGTCTTTTCGATGGCTTTTCTTATGCGGTATACATTTCCCATATTCATAAGCGAATGGCTTATCATGCTGCAGTATTCATCAGAGTTCATATCCACCTCTGTTTCCTCAATATCTGCCGGAGCCTCATAGCCGTCATTCAGATACAGCCTGACACTCGCTTTTCCCATGATATCCGGTGTATTAAATATGAACTTTATCTGTCCCGGTATATCATCATCCGGTGTCCACTTATAATCTGACAGGTATATCTTTCTCTCCATTCCATCGCCTGTCAGCTTTACCTTAAGATTAGTACCGCCTCCGTACAGGTCCTGCTTTCCGTACATCTGAAACACAAATTCGATCTGTTCGTTTTGATTATCTGTTTCCACAGATACACCTATGCTGTGTACAAGCCTGCCAAAACCTTCCACTGTCTCTAACAGTCCCAGTTCCTCTTTATTTTCTATATTTCCGGCTATCTGTGCACTGTTTATCAGTCTTCCGTCGCTTTCATATATAAAATGTATAATGCTTCCATCTTCCTGTACTGAGCCGTATATATCCTTATCCTTCATGATGTAGAAATAAGGTCTTTTTCTTTCCGGATCCTTTGGTGCTTTTGGCCCTGCCATCTTGCTGCCTCCTTGTTGTGTCAATTTTATCAGCTATAATGATTATATGATACAAAAACTCCCGGTGCTTTGCACCGGGAGAAATTATAGATATTTGTCCTGTCTTTTATAGTTTATGACTGCTTCATCATTCCAGCTTAAGGTTCTTGTATATTAAAATCAATAAATCCTGTAATTTCCTGAAAGTGCTAACATTGCAAACATGTAAAGGAAATTGTCATAGTATCTCCTGTCACCTGTCCTAAGCGGAGTGTTCCAGAACTTTTCAACACATTGCTTTGCATATTTTCCATCTGCTGCGAGTGAAGCTTCTGCATTAACAGCAATGATCGCTACCGGATGAAGTGCCTTCTCATCAAGCGGTGTACCATCTATAAGAAATACCCCATCCCAATTGTCCTTCTGATCCTCACAATAAAACTTCTGAAGCCTTTCTGCCGTTTTAATCTGCCACGGATCTGCATCAAACCACAGATGATCCATCGCTATATTTGCGATCGTGCGGTATGCATCACTATAATACCAGTCATGTCTTCCAAATATTTCCTTATGCCCCGTATGAGGCTTTCCGTCATAATCTGCATATTCTGCGCTAAGTCCTGTCTTTTCATGGCATGCACTGTGCAGATATGCTCTGCTGGCAGCTGCTGCTTCTTTCCAGAAGTCTCGGTCCTCCTCATAAGCCCTTTGGGCAAAAAGTTCATAAAAATGCGGCAGATGGTATGAAGGATCACTGAAATCCATATTTGTGACAAACTTTATCAGCTTGTTGGAAGGCTCCCACATTGGCTCTCCGCTGTGTCCCGGCTCACCCTTGTGTACACACTCCCTTAAGATATTTTGTGCCTCTTTGCTGTAGCAGAATATACCATCGCCATCTCCCCATCTTTTAGAGGCGAAAAACAATGCCATTGCAAAATACTCTTCACCATCAGGTGCCGGTCCATCGGCATTTCGCTTTCCGTTTGTCTGACATGACCACGCAAAATAATTTTTTGCCGGACCATCTTCTATGTACATATATGTGCGCACCCATTTCCACAGTCTGTCAAACTCTGCTTTTTTATCCAGCTGTACACATACCATCATGCCATATGACATTCCCTCGGTTCTCACATCATGATTACCGGTATCCTCCATATATCCCATATCATCACCGGCTTCATGATAAAAACGTTCATCATCATTCCCATAGAATATCGTGTTAAAAGTATCCTCTACTCTTTTTTGAATTTCTTCTTCCGGATACCCATACTCTTTGAATATATTTCTGTATTTGCCTGTCTTATATGCTCCTGCCATTTTTCTCTCCTTTTTGTCGCTGTTTTACTGTATCCCGCACATTAAATTTACAAATCTGTGTCTGCATGATGTCCAGGATTCATTATCTCCTTTTTTGAACCATTCTTTCTGTGCACTGTCCTTAATTCCGTATATGGCTGTTATGTTCCCGATGATATCATCAGATATCGTGCTGTCTGCCATTATTATCATAATTCCTTTTATCCTGCCTTCGCCTGACAGATTATCCATGATATTTGCTATCTTTCCCTGATGTATCCAGCAAAAATTTCTTTCGTCCGCAGCACACTCAAGCACACATACTCTGCCGGTGTCACAGTTATCCTCTCCATAACCGGCTGGTGTATAAACATAATTCATACTGACCTGTCCGTCTCCATCACACGAATAATGGATATGTATCTGACCATGATCTGTTTCCTTAAGCTCATGCCAGCTAAAGTTCCTCTCAGGTACCTCAGCAAAGTTTACAGCCCTGTTATATCCGAACCCGACAGGTGCCGCAGGGTTTACTACAGGTGTTCCATTTACCATAAATGTCACATAGTTAAATCCCTCTGCCGGATTGCCTATTGTTTTTTCCCAATAACCATCATTTTTCTTTGATCTGTAAAGAAGCTCCTCCGTGCCATTTTCAAGAACTACGCTCACGCTTTTTGCATCAGGTGCAAAAAGATTTACTTCAATGCTGTTATCCTCCGTCACACGGATACCATGTATGACATCCGGATATTTGCCAGCCGGTTTTCCATCCTCGTCATTTTCGAACTGTATCTGCCTGTACACCGGATCAAAAAATACCATGCTCTCATCCGCCTGTACCGGTGTGGTAAAATCAATATTCTTTGATCTGACCGGGACAGCTTTATCAATATCATCAAGTTCTGCGTCATCCCATGTAAAAAGCATCTGTGCGAAATCCTTAAAGCTCTTTCTCCATACATGCCATTCATGATAGCCCTCATATACTTTTGGTGTACTGTTTTTCCCCTGTCGTGAAAATTCCTTTACCATCTCATTGATTCCAAGCAGTATCTCTTTTTCTTCATCTCCTGCCGACATAAAGACAGCTTCAAACCGATATGGGCTGTCGATGATTTTTTTCATTAGATGTATTGCAACACCTGAAAATACTCCAACTGCTGAAAAAAGCTCCGGGTGTCTTGCCGCTATATCCGTAGCCTGTCCTGAACCAAGTGAAAGTCCTGCCACAGCACGGTTGTTTCTTCCTTTTTTGACCTTAAAATTTTCCTCTATATAAGGGATTATGCTATTTACAAGCTCACTGTCAAAATCTCCCGGAAAAAATACAGGGTATTCGTTATCCTTAAATGCGTAGCCACTGCTTGCAACTATGATCATCGGCACACATTTTTTGTCTGCTATCAGATTGTCCATGATGAAATTCATCTTACCCTGCCATACCCATCCGGTCTCATTCTCCCCGACACCATGCTGTAAATACAATACAGGATACCTTACATCTCCACTCTCATATCCGGGTGGAGTATACACATAGCTCTCCTTTATGTGACCGTTTACCTGTGAGGTATATTTGCACAGACTTACCGTTCCATGCGGCACATCCCTGACAAAATAGAAATCCTCGCCCTCTTTTGGCACTTCAAATGTGTTTATTGCAGCAAAACAGCCATATGATATAGCCGCATGAGGATTTGTTATACAGACATCATCTACATACCAGAAATAATAATGCATTGCCCAGTGGAAATCTTTAATGTTTGCCGAAAATCCACCCTGCATATCAGGCTTTAACTGTATGCGTTCTGAGCTGAAATAGCCTCCCATTCCGGCTACTTCTACTTTATTGGCATTTGGCGCATAAATATAAAAAGTAACACTTCCATCATCCTCAAGTGTGACCGAGCATCTGTTATTGTCCATTGATGATGGTATCGTGCCTATATACAAAGCACCATTTTTTAAATCATCCAAAATAAAATCCCCCCATTCGTTTATTGATATATACAAGTGTAAACGAACAGGGGCTTGTTATTCTATTAATAAATTGCCAAACAGTATTCAAATATTGCTAATTTTCATTTACCTTTTGCTGTAAATAATCAAAATATATCTGTGGATTGCAGGCATTGTACTCCTCCATATATTGCTCCCAGGCAGCATCAAAATCATCTGCCATGATAACCTGCGGCAGCCATATTTTCTTTACTGCCACAATATTATTCTTTACTTTCCCACATTCAGAGGTCAAAGGAATTGAATCTGAATATGAATACATCGGATACCACGAGCCGGGAGCCTCATTTTTTCCAAGCATATCTACATAGTTTTCCACTCCATAGGCTTTAAAACATTCCTGAATATCAACAGGCTGATTTTTGAAAAACTCGTCCTGCTGAAACTCCATTGAAAACGCATTTATACCATCATCAAGCATTCCCTCCACTCTTGGAAAGTATGAGTACGAACACATATGCGCTGCCTTATATGAGCTGTCATTTTTTTTCTCTGCCTGCTCATTGGTAAGGTAAAACAAACCGTTTTCATCGACTGAATAGTCCTTGCCCTCCTCTCCCCAGAACCTTTCTCTTATGATATCAGGTTCCAGAAGATCACTGATAAACTTCATCGCACCTTCAATATCTTTACAGGAGGTGGTAATGGACACTCCTGAAGAATAATCTATTTCTGCCATCCTGTTTGTATGCCATCTGTTGTGAATACCATCATCAATCGTGACAGGAAGAGGAACATAATCACACCCAAGCTGTGCCAGATTCTGTTTTTTGAATACAGGATCTATTACATAATAAAACTGCCACCACTGGTCGACCATCCCAAGCACAGCTCCTGTTGACAGCTTATCCAGATATTGATCATAGGTGGCATTAAACGCCCCGGGATCCATTATTCCCTTACGGAACTCTTCGTTAAGCTTTCCGAAATATCTTTTGGCTGTGTCGGTCACATTGTAATCCATCACTTTTTTGGTTTCCGTGTCTACCATACAGCTTCCATCGTTTGGAAATCCGTCCAGAAACTGCGGCACATTTTCAAGGCAAAAATACCGCCAGTCATCACAAAGCATCGTAAATGGTATATTTTCTGTTCCATCCGGCATTGTTGGATTTGCCTGTACATAGCTTTCTATCAGGTCAAAGTACTGCTCTATCGTTGTAATCTTTGGATATCCAGCCCATTTTAATACTCTTGTCTGAATCCAGAAGGCTTCACCATTATGCAGCATCTCCACATCATCCCAATGTGATATTCCAAACGGTGGAATCCAATATATGTGTCCATCCGGCTGTCTTAACTTTTCCCATTGTTCATCACTGAGATATTCTTTTATGTTCGGATAATCGTCCCAGTATTCATCTATTGGAATGAGTGCATCTGCCTCATACAGCGCAGTCTCACCCAATACAAAATCCGGATATTCCCCGGTTGCTATGAGAGAATTTATTGCATCGTCCTTATCCTGTCCAACAAGCCAGGTTTCCTCACATTCAGCACCGATCTGCTCTGCTATGAGCTGCTTTATATCATTATCCGGATCTATATTATCTCCTTCTACAGAAAAAAAAGCCGTAAAATGCTTTATTTCTTTTTTATCTGACGATTTAAAAGTAACACCGGCTATAAGTCCGATAAACAATGCCACTGTAACCGCTGCGGAAACCAATCTTTTTTTCATACCATGTTTTCTCCCTATTTTCTTTTGTTCAGTCTCTGCTATAAAATTGCATAATAGTCATTATATTCCATAAAAAATATTTTTACAAATCCTAAAATAAATATATCTAATAACTAGGGTATAAAACAATAATTTATCCTGCTGACATTTTCTCTGTCATACATTATAATTTTTACAATTTTAAAAATCAGGAGGACCATATAATGATCATACATGAAATAACAGAAGAATGTTTTAAGAAATATGGAAAGGTGATCGACTCTATAGATCTTACAGAGCTGGTCAGCACAATGCAGACAGTAGAAATTCCTGCCGATGTGGTTTATGAGCCATCCATTTCTGCACTTGAAAAGCTAAAATGCGCTACAGAATTACAACAGAAAACATACGGGGAGCTTCCTATACAGATAGGCTGGTGCATAGGCAACAATCATAAGCTCAATGCTGTTGAATATCACAGATGCTCTGAGGTCAATATTGCCGCAACTGATGCCATACTGATACTCGGCCGACAGCAGGATATCTCCGTGGAAAATACATATGATACCTCTTTGATGGAAGCTTTCAGGATTCCTTCCGGAACAGCAGTCGAGCTTTATGCCACAACACTACACTACGCACCATGTAATGCATCTGCTGGCGGATTTCTGGTAGCCGTTGTACTTCCAAAAGGCACAAATGAAGCCCTGGAACATCCACACACCGGCGGAGAAGATGCTCTTCTTGCAGCTAAAAACAAATGGCTTATCGGACATCCTGAAGGTGGACTTCCTGAGGGATCATACATAGGGCTTACAGGTGAAAATCTGGAAATTAAATAAAAAGCAAAAAACAGCCCGGGCTTTCACCCGGGCAATTATTATATTACGCTTTAACTTTATGATAAAATTAAGCCTTCGCCTCATCCTCGTTGTCTCCCCAGAAATCCACCGGCTCATAGTCCTGCAGCTTTGCAAGGAAGCCCTTCTGCTTAAGCTCCTCCTGTATGGCATCAAGCACCTCTTCACTCTCCGCACATATTGTGTGATAGTGATAACCTGAAGTTACATTTTTAAGAAGGCTGGACTTTCCTGTACGGATTTCCTCCAGGTAATTTCTGACATCACGTCTGGACTTGATGTCCATATTGGCGCGGATCACTCCGTAGACCTTGTGGTATACAAATACGTCCTTCACATGGCCTCCGGCATCAACTATTGTCGAAAGCTCCTCCTCTACTTCATCATCCTCGTGAACCACCTTTAATACTCTCGAATACTGCTTATCCGCCTGTATCAGATATCCTCTGTTTGTCGAAAAAATCGCGGCTCCGTTTGCTCGAAGCAGTGCTATGTCCTGCACAATCACCTGACGACTCACATCAAGCTCCTTTGCAAGCGAAACTCCCGCCACAGGCGACTTTGACGAGGATAGAATATTTATTATTTTTTTTCTTCTCTCATCACCGTTCATTTTCGTTCCTTTCTGTAAAACATTACTGTCACAGCATAGTGCGACCGGCAATCTAAAATCTATACTGCATGTAGATTTTTAAGTGATAAATCCATAATAGGCGCTGAATGTGTTAGCGCACCACTTGATACATAGTCTACACCAAGACCCTTTATTCTTTCAATATTTTCTTTGGTAACATTTCCCGAAACCTCGATTTCGGCTCTGCCGTCAATGTAGTCGATGCACTGCTTTAAAAGCTCTGTGGACATGTTGTCGAGCATGATAATGTCGGCACCGGCTTCAACCGCATCCTTCACCATATCAAAGCTCTCTACCTCAACCTCAATCTTTCTGACAAACGGAGCATAGGCCTTTGCCATGGCGATTGCCTCTTTTACACCGCCAGCTGCTCCGATGTGGTTATCCTTAAGAAGCACTCCATCCGAGAGATTGTATCTGTGGTTGTTTCCACCACCGACTCTGACCGAGTATTTTTCAAAAATTCTATTGTTTGGAGTTGTCTTTCTGGTATCCAAAAGCTTGATACCGGTGCCCTCTAAGAGTGCTGCAACCTGACTGGTATATGTGGCAATTCCACTCATGCGCTGTAAATAATTGAGCGCAGTTCTCTCACCGCACAAGAGTACTCTGATATCTCCGTAAACCTTGCCGATAAGCTGCTTATTTTCTACCCTATCGCCATCCTTTACATAAAACTCTACCTTTGTATCTGCATCAAGCAGTGTGAAAACTCTCTCAAAAACCTGCAGTCCACAGATGATTCCGTCCTGTTTGCAGATTAAATCCACCTCTCCTGCCTGTGGATGTGGCATCACGCTGTTTGTGGATACGTCCTCGCTTGTGATGTCCTCCTTTAATGCGCTTAATATGAATGGGTCTACGTTGAGGCCCAGTGTTACCTGATCGTACATATATTTAGATTCCTTTCGTTGCATTCTTTGCATTTTTTTATATTACGGTTTCGCACTTTTTATGCTGTGTGGTGCCGGGGTAGTACGCAGTATATTCCTCAGATAAATATGAAGTCAGCCACGGGATTTTTTTTGGATAGTGCTTTGTAATTTGCCACTTGTTCTCATTAACTGCGTTAATGGAACCCCGTGGCAGTTCATATTTTTCTTCGGAACACACTGTGTACTCTCCGGCTTCGCAGATTTACGAGTGCGAAACCTGGTTACTACAGCTATTACCGCCCTTAAAATCGCCTCTATGATGTATGGACTGTATTCTACCAATATTTTTGATGACGCTCGTATGGCCAGCCTTTGGCTGTCCACTCGCATCTAGGCTGAAACACAGATTCTATGCCTGAATGTAGGTGACACCAGATTCGTTTTCTACGCTGGTGCGGCCCTCTATTGCCTCCATGGCGAGCTTCCTGTATTCTCTCTCTACAGCTTTTTCATCGCTGTAGTCTGCGAGGTCGATGCTATCTGCGGCCTTTTTGGCTGCTATCTCATCATTTACAAAGCCAAGCTCCGCCATCTGTCCTGCTGCACGCTTTGCGAATACCAGGCTCTCAAGCAGTGAATTGCTTGCAAGACGGTTTCTTCCGTGCACTCCGTTACAAGCGGTCTCTCCAACTGCATAGAGACTTTCCATGGATGTGCGGCTGTGGTGATTCACCTTGACGCCGCCCATGAAATAGTGCTGTGCCGGAACAACAGGAATAGGCTCCTTGAATACATCATATCCCATCTCCTTGCAATGTTCAATGATATTTGGAAAATGTGATACAAGCTCATCCCTTGGAATGGTACGCAAATCCTCCCAGACAAAGTCTGTGCCGTCCTTTTTCATCTGCTCACGGATTTTGCCGGTCAGCACGTCTCTTGGTAAGAGCTCATCGACAAACCTGTTCATATTCTTGTCTAAAAGCTTAGCACCCTCACCTCTTACGGACTCTGAAATGAGAAAGCTTCTGTCCTCATGCTTTTTCGTGTAAAAGGTCGTTGGGTGAATCTGCACATAGTCCGGGTTTTTAAGCTCTATGCCATGCTTTTTTGCAATGGCAAGCGAGTCACCTGTCAGATGTCTGAAATTTGTTGAAAATCTGTACAGTCCTCCAACTCCGCCACAAGCCATGACAGTGTATGCCGCTGTCACCTTTTCCAGCGTGCCATCCTGTTTTCTGATGATGGCGCCGTAGCATTTGTTATCCCTTTCGATGATGTCAACCATCGTCGTATACTCCATGAGTGTCACATTTGAAAGCTTCTTAACCTGTGCAAGCAATGTGCTTGTTATCTCTTTTCCGGTCACGTCTTCATGGAAAATAATTCTGTTGTGTGAATGAGCTCCCTCTCTCGTATAGGCAAGTGAGCCGTCATCATTTCTCGCAAAATCTGCTCCGTATGAAACGAGATCCTCAACCACCTCAGGTGATGTGTTTATCATTATCTCAACCGACTCCTTGTCATTCTCGTAGTGGCCGGCCTTTAAGGTATCCTCAAAAAAGCTGTCGAAATCAGACTGCTCTTTAAGCATGCACATGCCGCCCTGCGCCAGAAATGAATCATTGCTCTCCAAATCTGACTTTGTTATCAGTGTAATTCTTATGTCTCTTGGAAGCTTAAGCGCACAATAAAGACCTGAGCAGCCGCTTCCCACAATAAGTACATCTGTATTCATAATATGTTACCTCTTTTATTTACCTGCATCCACCGATGTAGCCGCTTCTTTAGCAACATCCCCCAGGATGCGATTTACTGTAATGGGCGTATTATAACACTAAAATTTGCAACTGACAAGACACTTGTAAAACTTTTGTGTTGACAGCTGGTTTACAGCTAAGTATAATGACAAGTAACTTATTTATTTTGGCCGGTTCTTTATGTAAAATCCAAAAGGGGCTTACATTGATATAACTGTGCTTCAATCACACTAGGAATTTCAAGAGGTATATCATATTATGATGACAACAAGAGAATTACAGGATGAGATTATCCGATTAAAGAAGGAAAATGATATCTGTATATTAGCTCACGCTTATCAGAGTCACGAGATACTTGAGGTTGCCGACTTCACAGGCGACTCATATGGACTCAGCAAGCAGGCTGCCACAGCACCACAGAAGAATGTGCTCATGTGCGGTGTCCGCTTCATGGCAGAGACCTGCAAGATTTTATCTCCTGACAAGCATGTATTTTTGTCAAACAGCGCAGCAGGCTGTCCTATGGCGGAGCAGCTCGATGTAGAGCTCTTACAATCGTTAAAGGCCGAGAACCCTGACTATACAGTGGTTGCCTACATAAACACCACATCAGAGCTTAAAACCATATGCGATGTGTGCGTCACATCTTCATCCGCTGTAAAAATTGTTAAAAATATTGACAATAACAAGATTCTTTTCATCCCTGACTGCAATCTGGGCGCATGGGTTGAGGAACAGGTTCCGGAAAAGACCTTCAAATTTGTACATGGTGGCTGTCCTACTCACCTGCGCATGTCAATAGCAGATGTTGAGAGAGTAAAAGCGGCTCATCCTGCTGCAAAGCTTCTCGTACATCCGGAGTGCCTTGCTGAGGTTTCAAAGGCTGCAGACTATATCGGAAGCACCACCGGCATCATTGACTATGCTAAAAACAGCACAGACAGGGAATTTATCATCGGAACTGAGAACAGCATACTGCAGCACTTACAGTATGAGTGCCCTGAAAAGAGCTTCTATCCACTCTCAAAGGACTGCGTATGCCACAATATGAAGCTCACTACCCTGATGGATGTATACAATTGTGTTAAGGGAGCAGGCGGAGAAGAAATCATACTGCCTGACGATATAAGAACAAAGGCCAAGGCCTGCATAGATACCATGCTCACACTTGGAGAGTAATCTAATTACAAGTTAAAAGACCACAGTTCATCTGTTTTGATGCCCTGTGGTCTTTTTTAATTAATTGATGATAATACTTCATCTGAATATCTTTCTTTAATTTTCATTTCCAGCACCTGAAATTCATGAATATAATTGTCAAGCACCTTATTCACAAGCTGACGTGCAGCTTCCTCATTGTATATATGAGTTGTATCATTCCTGTCTCTTAACATTCCAAGCCAGACACTCTCATCCATAAAATCATAATACGCATATGCAGTTTTTATAATTTCTCTTGGAGAACCTGTTGCAGCCTGATTAGCACCCTCATATCGTAACAGCTCCTTTAAGACCTTCCAGCCCAGCTCAAATTGTATATAATATTTATCAATTATACCGCTCACAATAAAATCATTTGTCAAGTCTTCATCAAATGCCCTTGACAATATCCTCAAGTGTCTGACATACTGGTCAAACTTTTTCATACAATACCCTCCCATCCCTTTCTATTTCTGTCACCAGTACCGGTGAAATATGCTTATCATCCATATTTATTATGTCCAGCTTTAGTAAAGACCACAACTCCTCATTAAGACAATCCGATAAATCACCAAAATCCTCACATCCATAAATAGCCAGATCAATATCACTTTTAGGATGATTCGTGCCTCTGGCGCGTGAACCAAACAGCACTACTTTTTTTGTATTATATTTTTTTGCTATATTAACAATTTGCTTATATACTTCATCCATATAATACTCCTTATTTCACATCCGTCTAATTGAATCCAACAACCTTCTGTGACAGCTTATACGCACCGATAGCTACCTTTCTGCCTCCCTTGCCCGGCAGGTTCATTAACTGTCCCATGACGCCATGGCGTAGCTTCTTGTAGGTTTCTTCATCATGCTCCTTCATGTATGCCCACAGTTCATCCTTCTTAGCCATGTTCTCATCGGTGCCTGAGATAATTGCCAGAATAGTAGAAATAGTCGTAATAATCTCCAGATAGCTGTACATATACTTCCTGCACATCTCATTTGTTATCTCATGCAATTTGACATCGTCAAACATAATCTTATTTACACGAATCTGCTGGTCAATACGGCGTATCATCACCTGCTCATTGACCGACTGGTCATCGCGACCGATAAAATATCTGTAGAAGTCCACATCCAGATAGTACATCGTACGCACATACGGAAGCGGCTTATATACATAGATATTATCCACATAAAAGGTATGCTTTGGCAGCTTGAGTCCACAGCTTCTCAAAAGCTCTGTCCTGTATATTACCGAATGCATCAGTATGTAATGCCCCTTATAAATATGCTTTATATCACTCCAGGTAAATATCTCATTGCGCGGAAAGCCGGTCTGACGCATAACCTTTTTACGCTTTGCTCCCTCTTTCTCGTAGACATAGTTGGCAAGAAGCATATCAATCTGTGTATTCTCCTGCTCAAACTCCCTTAGCTTGTCCAGTATCTTCTTGTATGAATCCAAATCCACCCAGTCATCGCTGTCAACGACCTTGAAATATTTGCCTGTGGCATTTTTGAGACCTGTGTTTACAGCCTCTCCATGTCCACCGTTCTCCTGGTGTACAGCCTTTACTATGTCAGGATATTCGGCTGCATATCTGTCAGCTATCGCTGCTGTCTCATCCTTTGAACCGTCATCAACAATAATTATCTCCACATCATCTCCACCCGGCAGGATAGACTCTATACAATGCTCCATGTAATCCTTTGAATTGTAACATGGGATTGCAAAACTTAATAATTTCATCTTTTTCCCCTTGTAAAAAAAATAATATCGCTGTTTGATTATGCATAAAATTATATCCTATATGCAATAACAAATACCGATACTATAATTATACACAAAATCATGATATTGTCTAAGGATTTTTTATGGTACCTTAGGACTGCACAGTTTGTTCATATTTTGTTTACAGAAAAGTGAAATTCAAAACACACGGTTTTCACAATTGATTTGTATACTAACATCATAAACGAAAGATACAAAATAAAAGCAACAAAACATATTAATTACGCAATACTCATACTAATCTTTTTCATATATAGCCGATGCAAGCCACATGCATCGGCTTCCTCTTTATATATCAGCTTCTCTTTATCTTACGTGAAGCCGTCTTTTCAAACTCACTCTCCCTTACTTTAAGGCTATAGATACGCTTGTAGGCAGGTGCATTCACATTGTACTCATCCACATCCGCAATACACTGATTCCATCCACAAAAGAAGAGACCGAACAGACTATCTCAGAGCTCATCTCACTGCTTGAGAAGGGCACTGACAATCCTGAAGGGTCTCTAAATTTCCTGCGTGTCTAAGGACACTATTTATGCTTTTTTCTAAAAAAATATTGGACTATTGCTGCCGGAATGATTCCTCCCGCTAAAATCATTCCTTTTGAAAGCGCCGGTGTTTTACGTACAACGTGAGGTGACCTTTCCTTACTGTATCCTACATATATAGGCTTTTCTTCTTTGTCTTTGTAGTCTGCCTTTATATATCCGATAGCGTTATCCTTATCCGGTACATATACCCTGATTATATTATCACGCATATCACCATTAAAAGCTTTATATGCTGCCACTATCTCATAATCTGAGTGATGCGGCAGATACTCAAAAAAATACTGTCTATTATCAACACACCATAACAAAAGCCATATTACAAATACCATAATAAGTGCTCTCATGTCTTCTTTTTCATTTGAATTTTCCATATCCAAACACGCCTCGATTTTCCTGACTCATTCTTTGAAAAGTGATACGCACCGATGAAAATGTGTACTGTGGTGTCGCTCAACAGAAATATAATGCTTTGGCTTGATTGTAGCATTAAAACCGCAAAAGGGCAATAAAAATATCAGGCAAATTCCTATTATCCTATTATAAAAGAGAGACAGCCGCGAAACCGCAAAAACAGCCGGGCACATCTCTCACATATGTCTGACTGTTCTTATCGCTTACTATTCAGTTTTATTATAGCTATCCGCTAAATTCTCCTGTAGTGGTATGCAAAGTATATATTGCCGGCGATTGCGGTGAGCGTCCACGAAATGACGTATATGAGGTATAAGGACTGCAGTGTCTTAAAATACGCAAACACTGTGAGCAGCCATATAATCCTGAATACGACAGAGCCCATGACAACTATGATGGTTGGCATGACGCTTTTTCCGATGCCCCTGGCGGCGGCTGTGGCATTGTCCATGAAGGCTGATACACAGTAGACGAATGCCATCACACCAATTCTGATCTGTCCATAGTGTATCACGGCATCATCACTCGTAAAGAGCAAAAGGAACGGTCTTTGGAATATAAACAATGCCACTCCAAGCACCAGTCCCATCAGAAACGAGTATGCAAGTGTGATGAAAAATGTTCTCAGCACTCTTTCTTTTTTTCTTGCGCCCAGATTCTGAGCTATGAAGCTGGTGCAAGCGGTGTAAAATGCCGCCATCATGTCATAGATGAGCGAATCCGCATTGGTGGCGGCTGAATTGCCCTCCACGACCACATGGCTGAAGGAGTTGATGGATGTCTGGATACATATGTTGGCTATGGCAAAGAGCGAGTACTGTATCGCAGCCGGCACTCCAATCCGAAGCACTGCTGCAGCTGCATCCCTGTCAATCGCTATATCCTTCATGCGCAGGCCGTAGCTGCCGTATGTCTTCATGAGAAACCTGATAATGAGTGCCGCTGAGATATACTGTGCTATGATGCTTGCGATGGCAACTCCTATCACTCCGAGTCTGCACACTATTACAAAAAACAGGTTGAGCACTATATTGATAATTCCTGAGATACTCAGGTATATGAGAGGTCTCTTTGTATCTCCCACTGCGCTCAGCACACCGTTGCCGAAATTATAAAGCGCAAGCGCCGGCGAACCGCACAGATATATCATCAGATATGCTGTAGCACCGTCTATAAGCTCAGGCTTTGTATTCATCACTTCAAGCAGTGGCTTTGAAAAAGCCATGCCTGCCACTAACAGTAAAAGTCCCGCTATAAAGCACAGGATGACCGATGTGTGGACGGTCTTATGCACCCTCTGATAGTCCTCTGCTCCCATGTGCAGTGCCGTGACAGCATTGACACCGCCTCCCATGCCAAGCAGTATGCCTGTTGTGAGTGTGATGATGATTGTCGTGGAACCGACCGAGCCGAGTGCTCTTGCACCTGCAAATTTTCCCACCACTGCCACATCCGTCATATTGAAAAATACCTGAAGCAGGTTTGAGAACATGAGCGGTATGGAGTAAATCAGTATCTTCCTTGCGAGTGGTCCGTTCACCATATCCAGTTCTTTGGTCTGTGTTGCTCTTGACTTCATTTTTCCCTCTTGTAAATCTATAATTATATATTAACACTGCCATGTGAACAGTACTCTAATTATAGATACGTTTCATTCTTTTTTCAAGACTGTTGTTTACGCTTTACAAAAAAGATTATATAATAAAGTCAAAAAGACTTAAGGGGTAAAAATGTTTCTCTGCTGCGCCACGATATGAGACACTTTCTGAATAATATAGCTGCCTTCATCGAAAACAATGAAAACGACAATGCCTTAGCTCATAAACGATATGCCCGTTGCAACAGAAAGAGGGCATGGGCTTGGTACAAAAAGCATCAGACAGTCTGCTGAGAGACTTGGCGGCAAATGCCAGTACAGTGTATCTGATACTATGTTTATCGTGAGAGTAATAATCTAATCTGATTCATACAAAATAGCCGGTGCTTAACACACCGGCTATTTTAATTCATATACAATAAATAATTCAAATCATTATTTAGAAATCTGTAAGGTTTGCAGCTCTCTTCTCAAGGAATGCTCCCATTCCCTCTTTCTTGTCGTTTGTATCATTTACAACACCAAAGAGGTTTGCTTCCATCTCAACAGCGTTCTTGATATCCATATCATATCCGTTGTTGATAGCAGCCTTTGCAACTGAGATTGCGTAGCTTCCCTTAGAGATGATCTTTGCAGCCATAGCCTTAGCTGTTGGCATAAGCTCCTCTTTTGCTACTACCTTATTAACGAGACCGATGCGGTATGCTTCTGCAGCGTCTACATTGTCGCATGTGAAGATCATTTCCTTAGCACGTCCCATTCCTACTAAACGAGCAAGTCTCTGTGTACCGCCAAAGCCAGGGATGATTCCAAGTCCTGTCTCAGGCTGTCCGAAAATTGCGTTCTCAGAAGCGATTCTGATATCACATGCCATAGAAATCTCGCATCCTCCACCGAGTGCAAATCCATTGACAGCTGCGATTGTTACCTGACGCATATTCATGAGCTTGAAGAATGGCTCTGAAGCCTTGATTCCGAATGCTCTTGCCTGTGGTGCTGTGAAATTAACCATCTCTGAGATGTCTGCTCCTGCTACGAATGACTTGAACTCGTTGCCCTTCTTGTCAGGACCACCTGTAAGGATAAGCACCTTAACATCGTCTCTTGCCTCTATCTCTGTTAATGCTACATTTAACTCATCAAGAGTCTCACTGTTTAATGCATTAAGAGCAGCCGGTCTTGAGATTGCAAGTACTGCAATCTGATCTGCTACGTCAAGTGTTAAATTTTTGAACTCGCTCATTGTATAAATCCTCCTTAAAAAACCTATGTATAACCGACATTTCTGTCGTAATTTATAAAAAAATAGTAACACTTTGACAAATTTTTGTCAATGTCTGAATGACCTTTTTCAATAATATTTACCGTTTAATTTAATATACAAAATTTAAGGAGACAGTCTGCTTAATGCAAACTGCCTCCCGCCTTAGAAATAATATAATCAAATTATTTAATTAAATTAAATCAAAACTCAAATTACATAAGTCCATGTGTCCTGTTGTAAGCATTGCAGATCATATTTGAGTTCTTGATAAGGATGTGCATAGCGATGAATGGTCCGATTCCACAGATAAGTGTACCAAATATGCACCACATCAAAACAGTGGTTCCATTCTCCTGAATGCAAAGTCCGTATCTGCCTGCATTATTTGCCAGTCTGTTGCCCAGCTTATAGTACCAGTACCATGCATAGATACCGCATGTAATCATTGAAAGCAGGATAAATGCTACGAGACCTGATGTATTCTCGCCATCTCCATCACATGCTATATTGACATCATGAGCCATCTTGTAGATGAAATAATATCCATAAATACCACATGTAATAATAGACAGGATGATGTATGAGGCAAGACCTCTGTCGTCCTTTAACTTCTCTCCCCTGTATGGTGGAGGAGTCTGACCACCATTGTTCTGGTAGCCTGTATTGTACTGTCCGGCTCCGTTGTTCTGGTAGCCTGCGTTGTACTGTCCGGCTCCGTTATTCTGGTAGCCTGCGTTGTACTGTCCGGCTCCGTTGTTCTGGTAGCCTCCATTGTACTGTCCACCTGCATTCTGCTGGTTTGCACTATTTCCTGTGAAGGACTGCTTTACCTCATCAAATGCACTTCCAAGCTCCTGCTCTGCTGCATTGAAGGCCTCTCCTGCTTTGTTGACAAAATCCTGTGCCTTGGAAACAGGTGCTCCACAGTATGGACAGAATTTTGTTGAATCAGGAATTTCTTTTCCACATTTCTCGCAAAACATCTTCTTTCTCCTTTTTTATTTGCTATTTATTATACGGATGATACGAAACAGGATATTGTTTTCCGGCTCAAAGACCACGACATCATCGCCTGACCATATCAATCTGCACATATAAACTATAGCAAACATAATAATGATTGTAAATATAATTATTTTATAAATTTTAATATTTATTTTAGATTTACACAAAAGAACTATTACCGCAATAGGCACAAGCCAAAAAAGCGGATGGTATGCAAACGCCTTTGCTATATCAAGGTGTAAAAATGCCATCCATGCCCTCGACATGCCACAGCCTGCACATGATATTCCGGTGATGAACTTAATGGGGCATGTGATGCCTATCGACTCCATAGCTGTGTAAAGTACCACTACGGCTGTGACAGCACATATGAGCTCTTTTCTTTCATTTTTTCTTCTATTATTTCTTTTATTGTCCATACAAATGTTATCTCAAAAAGTATGCACTGTAAGGTGGCAGCTCAAGGCCACCGTTTAATTTAACCTGCTCACCTGTAATCAGGTCTGTGGCATCACCCTTTCCCATATCAAAGCCCGCGAAAAACGACTGGTCTGCGGCATTGATGCACACGAATACCTTTTCGCCATCACATTCACGACCGAAAACGCACTGGCCGTTTGTGAGCACAACCGAATAGAAATTACCGTAACACAGTGCCTTTGACTGCTTCTTTGCCTCTGCGAGCTTTGAAATCCATTCAGTCAGCTCATTGTACTGTGGCGCTTCAAAGCATGCCCTCAGAGCCGGGTCACCGTCTTCTTTTTTTGCCTTCTCTCCCCACTCACTGCCATAGTACACACAAGGGATGCCCGGCATACCAAATGCAATTGCATAGATTAGTGGCAGATGCTTTTCATTGGTCAGTATGCTTGCCACTCTTGTCACATCATGATTGTCCACAAATGACAGCAGGTGCTTACCCTTGTAGAGAGTCCACTGCTCCGGTCCGAACTGTCTGAGAAGCGAATGATTTATCTCAAACATATTCATGGAATTAAAGCTCGAGTACAGACCCTTATAGCACTCATAGTTCGTTACCGAGTGAAGCATTGCATCATTCATAATCTGGTTGTAGTCACCATGCAGTGTCTCTCCCACCAGGAAGAAATCCGGCTTTAGTGAGTCGCAGAACTCCCTTAGTCTTCTGATGAAATCATGGTCGAGGCAGTATGCCACATCAAGTCTCAGCCCGTCTATATCAAACTCGTCTACCCAGCCCTTTATCGCTGAAAAGATATGCTGGATTACATCCTCATTTCTCAGATTAAGCTTGACCAGATCATAGTTTCCTTCCCAGCCCTCGTACCACAATCCATCATTATAGTTTGAATTGCCATCGAACGCTATACGGCCAAACCAGTTTACATATGGTGAGCTTTCTCTGTTTTTAAGCACATCCTGGAACGCCCAGAAGCCTCTTCCCACATGATTGAACACACCATCCAGCACTACCTTTATACCGTCCTTGTGCAGATTATCACAGACCTGTGCGAAGTCCTCGTTTGTGCCAAGCCTTGTGTCTATTTTTGTATAATCCCTTGTATTATATCCGTGTGTATCAGATTCAAACACCGGTGAAAAATAGATTGCATCTGCTCCAAGCTTTTTGATATGAGGTATCCAGTCATTCACTTTCAAAATTCTGTGCTCCAAAACACCATCATTCTCAAATGGTGCCCCACAGAAGCCTAACGGATAAATCTGATAAAATACACTTTCATATGCCCACATTATTTTGCCCTCCTTGATAGTTGTGTAGTGGTTTTGTACCTGTTATCTGTTATCTATTATACACAATTATGTACTTATATGCTACATTTTTTTGTTACTTTTTACCTACATTAAGTATTTTGTTACCTAGTATAATTAAATTTCTAATAGAAATTTCTAATAGAAATTCCTGTAGATAACACATGCAATAACCACATGGATAAAGAAAATAAGCGGCATCCCCTTTACAAAATACCAATGCTTTGTCTTGTGCCTGAAGGCATACATCCCAGCCCAGGTACCGGCGCTTCCGCCCAGCAGGCTGAGCCCAAATAATGTCTTCTCCGGGATGCGCCATGCGTGTGCCTTGGCCTTACACTTGTCAATTCCCATCGCAGCAAAGCCTGCTATATTCATAAGAAGCAGATAAATCAGAAAAATTTTCATATAAATAATGCTCCATTCTATTACTCCGCACATAAATTTATAAATATATAAACATATCTGCATATATTAATAAGTCCACAAAAAACAATAGCCCAGCCTTTAAAGGCCGGGCCATAAATTAATTATTAATTCTTAGCTTTTTTAGAAACCTTAGCCGGTGCAGCCGCCTGCTTTTTGATGGCGCTCTTGCCCAGATAAAGCTTCATAACATACCACAGCTCTGTAGCGATGCAGATTGAAGAATATGTTCCGCAAAGCACACCTACCATGAGTGGTAATGAGAACTCTCTGATTGATGTATGACCAAAGATAAAGAGTAACAATACCATAACAAATGTAGTAAGCGAAGTATTGATGCTTCGTGAAAGTGTCTGTGTAAGGGACTCGTTTGCTATATCAGCAAGCTCATCTGCTGAGTACTTCTTGATACCGTGAAGGTTCTCACGGATACGGTCAAAGATAACGATTGTATCGTTGACTGAGTAACCTACGATTGTAAGTATACATGCGATAAACGTACTGCCGACTGAGATTCTGATAAGTGCATATGCTGTGACTACAACAAGCACATCATGTACCAGCGCAAGGATAGCACTTGAAGCAAATCTGATGTCCTTGAATCTGAACCAGATATATAACAGCATGAAAATACATGAAATAATAACTGCCTTTACAGCGTTTGTTCTCATCTCTCCACTGATTGTTGAGCTGATACTCTGAGTCTCTATAGTTGATGCATCAACATTGAAATCCTTCTCAAGAAGAGCTGCGAGATCCTGTCTCTCATCGAGTGAAAGTGTACGTGTCTTTAATGTGACATCATGGCTGCCCTGGACTGTAGTAACCTGCACTGCACTATTGCCAAGGAGCTTTGATACTGAAGGCACGATGTCCTTCTCAACCTCTGCGGCTGTATAATCCTTGCCAAAGTCTGCTGTGGTTGATGTACCACCTACGAACTCAAGGCTGTAGTTTAATGCATTGCCACTTGTAGCACCGAAATAAATCATGCCGCCGATACCTGCAAGTATAACTACACCTGAGATAACAAAGTATTTGACTCTGTTCTGTACAAATCTGATAACCTTTCTCTTCTTTGCCTTGCCGTAGAACTTCTCAGCTCTGACACCGACACCGTAAAATGCTCTTGTAAGGTATTTTGCGATAAAAAGAGCTGTAAACAGTGACAGAATAATCGAAATCATAAGTGTGTATGCAAAGCCCTTTACTGTACCTGAACCGAGCACCATAAGCACAAGTGCTGCGATAAAGGTTGTAACCTGTCCATCGAGGATGGCTGAAAGAGCCTTCTTGTAGCCCTCATTTACTGCAGCAAGCACTGATTTGCCACCTGCGATTTCCTCACGGATACGGGCAAATACGATAACGTTTGCATCTACTGCCATACCGATACCAAGGATGATACCCGCGATACCCGGCAGTGTAAGTGTAATCTCAAACCAGTAAATAAACAGTACTGTAAGCATTGAGTAGAGTGCAAGTCCGATAGATGCAACCACACCGAGTATACCATAGAGCACAATCATGAATATCATGATTAAGATAATTCCGATAATTGCAGCCTTTACTGCATTTGTGAGCGCTGTTCCACCGAGCTGTGCACCAACAACATTTGACTCTAACTCCTCGAGCTGGAGGTTGATGGCTCCGACACGGATAAATGTTGCAAGGCTTGTTGCCTCGTCGTAATCCTTCATTCCGTTGATTACACAGTTACCATCTGAGATAACGGCGCTTACTGTAGGAACGCTGATGAAATGATCATCATAGTATATACCGATTGACTGTCCTGCATCCTTTGCCTTCTTTGTGGCATCTGCCCATGTGTCAATAGCCTTATCCTTGAGCTTTAATGAAACAACAGGCTCCTTGGTTGATGTAGATGATGACTGGTCATACTGGGCGCTTGCATCCTTTACATCGTTACCATCGAGGATGACTGAACCATTGGCCTTTAAGGTGTCAATATCATAGTTGAGCTTGTAGCCGCCCTCAACCGATGTGTCCTGTGTATAGTTGGCATTTCCGTCACTGTCATACTGGGCGATGAAGTACAGTGATCCCGGACTTCCAAGATCCTCGAGTACCTTGTTAGGGTCGTCAACACCCGGAATCTCTACAGTGATACGGTCATCCCCGCTCTTGTATACAGAGTACTCTGTTGTGTAGCTCTCTGCACGCTCCTCGAGCTTTGCGATAGTATCATTTACATCCTTGTCTGAAGGATTCTTGTCCTTGATATGGTAGGTGATTGAAACACCACCTGAGAGGTCGAGACCAAGCTTGATATTCTGATAATCCTTATCCTTGGTGCTCTCACCATTAGCAGTTGCCTCCTGCTTTTGCTTTGTGTCGGTGATTACTGCAGTGGAATACCAGCCCAGCAAGCCGATACAAATGACTGCCACAAGGATAATCACCCAACTCTTTCCTTTTTTCATTTTCTTATACCTTCCTGTCATTTTGCTACCATCCATATAGGTATACAGATGGCAAATATATTCGCACACGGGTCACAAATACCGCTATCCGTTTCCCGTGACAAATTCAAATTATTGTGCATCATCTGCCATATCAGCCTCTGCTGCCTTAATCATGATAGCGCACTCTATACGCTTCTTCTGCAGCTCGCAGCCTAAATCATAGGCATCAGTGATTGTGCCGTGGAAGTTGTATGAGTTGGCGGCACAGCCACCGCTGCAATAGAATCTGGCAAAACAGTTGCGACATTTTTCCTTGGCATAAACATTACAGCACTTAAACTCATCCTGGATGTCAGTGGCCTTGATGCCATCCCAGACATTACCCATAAGGAAGTCCTCATTGCCCACAAACTGGTGGCATGGATATAAATCTCCCCATGGAGTCACTGCCAGGTACTCAGTTCCTGAGCCACAACCGGAAAGACGCTTATATACACAAGGTCCTCCCTCTAAATCTATCATAAAATGGAAGAAATTGAAGCCGTTTCCTGCCTTGTTTCTCTTTACCATCTCTGCTGCAAGTCTGTCGTACTCATCAAAGAGCACAGGTAAATCAGATTCCTTAAGTGCATACTCATCTGTAGGCTGTGCCACCACAGGCTCAACCGAAATCTGTTTGAAGCCTAAATCAGCCAGATGAAGCACATCCTTTGAAAAATCAGTATTGAAATGTGTGTATGTACCTCTCACATAGTACTTGTCCTGATGTCTGCTCTCCGCAAACTTCTGGAATTTCGGAACAATAAGGTCATAACTGCCGGCACCCTTTCTGAAAGGTCTCATACGGTCATGAACCTCCTTGCGTCCGTCTATACTAAGAACTACATTATCCATCTCTTTGTTGGCGAACTCCATAATCTCGTCATTTAAGAGCACACCGTTTGTGGTGAGTGTGAACCTGAAATGCTTGTCATGAAGCTTCTCCTGCTCTCTTCCATATGCCACAAGCTGCTTCACCACATCCCAGTTCATAAGAGGCTCTCCTCCAAAGAAGTCTACCTCTAAGTTTCTCCTGCTGCCTGAATTGGCAATCAGGAAATCAAGTGCCTGTTTTCCTGTCTCGTAGCTCATGAGAGCTCGTCTGCCGTGATACTCGCCCTCCTCTGCAAAACAATATCTGCAGGCAAGGTTGCAGTCGTGCGCTATGTGAAGGCAAAGTGCCTTTACAACTGTCTGGCGCTTCTTGAAATCTATGATACGCTCTTTGTATGTATCCTCTGTGAAGAGCTCTTCATTATCCTTAAGCTCATTTACTTCCTGTATTGCTTCTTCTATCTCCGTCTGTGGATACCTGTCCACAAGCTTTTCAATAATCTCCTTAGCTGAGTTGTCCTCAAACAGCTCAATAACGTCATATGTGACATCATCCACCACATGGATTGCGCCACTGTTGACATCTAAGACAATATTATAGCCGTTGTTCTTGTACTGATGAACCACTACAATATTCCTCTCTTTCTATACACATTTTAAAATTACACTGCGAAAAGAGTGTGCACCTATCAGCGCACACTCTTTAAATCCGCTTCACCTATGACTATTTGTACTGCTCACAAGTCTGGTTTCCAACTGTACAAGATGTCTTGCAAGCTGACTGGCATGATGTCTGGCACTCGCCACATCCGCCCTTTTTAACTGTGTTCTGTAATTTTCTTGTATTTAATGTCTTTACGTGTTTCATTTTTATCTCCTTTTCATTTAACGATGTCTGATTGACACATCATATTTGCTCTCAACATTATATCACAGCATTATCAATATGAAAAGTCCTTTTTTAGCGAAAAACAAGCGCTGAAAACATTACCAGAAGGAGTATTATCAAAAGCTCGAAAATATTTTTGGATTCACCTATATCTATGACCACTGTTGCTATCACATACGTTATCCAGTATGCTACGACCGTCACCCTGATAAAACGTCTGCGGTGAAAGCAGCATTTGAGCAAAAATCCGCACACAAGCCCCACCACTATATTGACCGCCATGGCAAGTGCAAACTTTATCCACTCCGCCATGTCGACAAAGCACTGTACTATAGAAAGTATGATAAGGCACAAAAGCGCCGTAAGATGCATAATACATATTGTTATCACAGGACCTTTGATTTTTCTCCACATAAAAACGCCCTCCACACATCATATATATGTGCAAAGGGCGGTAATTATTCATATATGAAATTCATTCGTGATTACAGCTCACAGTTATTAACTGTTCTAGGGAATGGGATAACGTCACGGATATTGCCCATGCCGGTAAGATACATTACGCATCTCTCAAAGCCCAGTCCAAAGCCTGCGTGTCTTGCAGAGCCGTATTTTCTTAAGTCAAGGTAGAACTTGTAGTCATCCTCTGAAAGTCCAAGCTCATTTATTCTGGCAAGGAGCTTGTCGTAGTCATCCTCTCTCTGGCTTCCACCGATGATTTCTCCGATTCCCGGTACAAGACAGTCAACTGCTGCAACGGTCTTTCCGTCGTCATTCAGCTTCATGTAGAAGGCCTTTATCTCCTTCGGATAATCTGTGACAAATACAGGGCGCTTATAAATCTGCTCTGTAAGGTATCTCTCATGCTCTGTCTGTAAATCACAGCCCCATGATACCTTGTAATCAAACTTGTCATTGTGCTTTGAAAGGATGTCGATAGCCTCTGTGTATGTCACACGGGCAAAATCATTTTCAACAACATTTCTTAATCTGTCAAGGAGTCCCTTGTCCACGAAATTGTTGAAAAATGCCATCTCCTCAGGTGCATTTTCAAGCACATAGCTGATAACATACTTGAGCATGCTCTCTGCAAGCATCATATCATCCTCAAGGTCTGCAAAAGCAATCTCAGGCTCAATCATCCAGAACTCTGCCGCATGACGTGTGGTGTTTGAATTCTCCGCACGGAAGGTAGGTCCGAAGGTGTAGATATTCTTGAATGCCATAGCATATGTCTCGCCGTTTAACTGTCCTGAAACAGTAAGGTTGGTAGGCTTATTAAAGAAATCCTTTGAGAAATCCACCTTTCCTTCCTCTGTCATAGGGAGATTGTTCAAATCAAGTGTGGTCACCTGGAACATCTCTCCTGCACCCTCACAGTCACTTCCTGTGATAAGCGGTGTGTGCACGTACACAAAATCCCTCTCCTGGAAGAATTTGTGAATAGCATATGCGCAGAGTGAGCGCACCCTGAAAACTGCCTCAAAAGTATTTGTACGAGGTCTTAAGTGTGAGATTGTACGAAGATACTCAAATGTATGTCTCTTCTTCTGCAGAGGATAATCCGGTGTGGATGCCCCCTCAACAGTCACCTCTGCGGCTTGAATCTCAAATGGCTGCTTTGCATCCGGAGTAAGCACAAGTGTACCTCTTACGATAATTGCAGCTCCGACATTGATCTTGCCAACCTCATCATAGTTGTCTAAGCCATTTCCGTATACAACCTGGATTGGCTCAAAAAATGTACCATCGTTTACCACGATAAATCCAAAATTCTTTGAATTACGATTGCTTCTGACCCATCCTCCGATAGTCACCTCTTTGTCAGCGAATTTGTCCTTGTTGCGGAAAATCTCGCGTATGTTTGTAAGTTCCATTATCTAATCCTCCATTTAAGCTGCCTGCGCATCACCACAGACAGCATATTTATCGTTATTATTCGGCATCCGCGCTGCCACTTGAAGTATCCGGCGCTGCACTGCCATCCTCAAATGTCACATTTGCTTTCTCTGTGACTGTATCAATAGCCTTGTTTACAAGGTACTGGTTCTTAAGGTATGTCTTTCCCTCATCCTTGTGTCCGCTTCCAAAATACTTGTATACCTCAGAAGCCTTGCTGAACTGGCCATTGCTGGCTGATACGATGTAATCCACATAGCTGTTGAAGGCATCATCATCCATCTTGATATTTTCCTTCTCAGCGATAAGCCCAAAGATGAACTCTGTCTTTATCTGGTCTGTCAGATTCTCCTTCCACTTCTCTGTGGCCTGATCCACTGTCATGTTGTAGTTGGACTTTAAATATTTCTTAAGTGTCTGTCCATCCTTGACATTTTCCTTGGTAAATGAAGCAATATACTCATTGAGTCTGGCCTGTAGATACTCATCAGGAATCTCAACTGTGCTGTTGTCAATCATGTAGCTCTTTATCTTGTCCACCTCAGCGCTGTAGAGCTGCTGCTTCAAATCTTTCTCAATCTGTGTGGTAAGCTGGGCATTTGTTGTCACTCCGGCCTTTCCAAACACTGTGTTGACCTGCTCGTCTGTCATATCAGCAAGTGCAACAGGATCTGCTGAGTAAATACCCTTTACTGTATACTCAAATGTAACTGTCTGTCCGTTTAGGTCGTCATTGCCATAATCCTCAGGAAATGTCACGTCACCCTTAACCTTGTCACCCACCTTGGCTCCGATTATAGGCTTTGTAAATCCATCAATAAAGGATGAACCGCCGACCTGGCTGTTATTTGTCACATCAAGCATCACATCTGTAGCTGAGCCACCATCAAATGCTTTGCCATCCTTATATCCTGTGTAATCAACCTTGACATAATCGCCATCTGCAACTGTATCACGATCTGTAACCTGCTTGTACGCATCTGCACCATATGACTGAAGCACATTGGTCAGATATTTCTGCTTTGCTGTATCGTTTATCTCATAATCGTTTGAGACAGTAATTGCAATACCTGAATAGTCTGCAAGCTTTGTAACCTGCTTTGCGTAGTCTATGTCAAACTGTCCGCTTCGCATCGTCTCGCTGCCGGCCTCGGTGCCTGCCTCTGTTGCGCTCTTTGAGCCACCCTTTTTGCTCTTGCCGCTTATTACAGCAACAAGCGCAATAATTACCACGATAAGTGCAATCACAATCACTGCTATGATTGCCTTCTTACCTGTATTCTTTTTCTCACTCATTGGAATCCTCCTGAAATCTGTAAGTCATGTTATTTATATGTATAATGCCCTGCTACGACAAAAAACGCATCCTCAAAACACTATACCTATCTACAATATCACATATCAGGTTAAATTACAACGAGTGAAAATTTCTTTATCTTTGCAAACACCGGAGGAGTATGCATCCTAAGCCCTACTGTCACCCTGGCATTCTTTTGCAGCCTTACCGGCTTAAGCAGATGTGTCACAAACCTGATATCATCCGGGAAAACATCGCTTGTATATGTATGAACGCCGCTTTCATCCTCCACATCCATAAACAGCTCGACCTCGACACCTGTTGTATTGGTTCCTCTATAGTCAACCGCTGCTATATACTCACCGGTATATTCAATATCCACCGTCTGGCTTATCGAATAGTCAAAATTGGCATCTGAAGAGATAAACACTCCATCCTTACCCAGTGTATACTGTCCTTCTTCGAGGCTTGTCTCAATCTGCCAATTATTAAATCCATCCTTAAATTCAGGATTTGAGATTAGATTTCCATGAATCATAAGAAGCTTCATGAAATCCTCCACCTCCGGTGTTTCTTCATACTCATAAAGTGATTCAATATACTTATCAAGCTCTTTAATCGGCGGATTTTTCGGATCAAAGTCCCTGATTGCATCCCAGCCCGGCAAAGCCCTGCCATGCTCGTCAAACATGCCCATATTCTCAAACCAGGTTCCCATGCCTTTACCAGGCACACCGACAGGCTCCCAGTAGTATACACCTGTCTTTCCGGTATCCTTTGACACCTCTGCTGCTATCTGCATGATTATTTCAAGAGACTTCTTCTGCTCTGCACTGCCTGCATCAAGGCCTGCAGTCTCCATGAGTTCCTTCGAGATATGATCTCCCTTGCAATGCCTCCACGGATGAGCTGTCTCCACAATATAAACCGGCAGATTATATAATTTTATGAGCCTGCTCATAGTATCCTTCAAATCCATGAAGGTACCATGCCAGAACGAATAAAAGGAAAGGCCAATCGCGTCAATCGGCAGCATGCCCGCATTAAACATAGAATCAAACCAAGGCATAATACAGTTATATCTGCCTCCCTGATCCAGATGAATCATGACCTTTGTCTCCGGTAGCAGCTCCCTGACAGCTCTGATTCCCTCATTTACAAGCGCAGCAAGCTGCCTGTACTGTGGCACTGCACCATCCGGAAACAGCATACCACTCCTTATTTCATTGCCAATCTGAACCATATCCGGCGCACAATCCATGATTTTTAATCTGTATAGCACATCATATGTGTACTTGTGCACTGCCTCCTTCAGCTCATCAAAGCTTAAATTCTTCCACGCATCAGGCTTATTCTGCTGTCCCGGATCTGCCCAGTAATCTGAATAATGAAAATCCAGCAGAAAATGCATTTTGTATTTTTTAATGACATGAGCCATCTCGAGAACATATGTAAGACTGCAATACCCCTTAGACTCCGGCACCTTATCAGGCTCATTCCATATGCGCAGACGGACTGAATTTACATTATTCAGCTTTAAAAAATCAAATACCCTGCACACATGACCTTCCCTGTCCATTATTTGTATATTATTGTCAACCATCATAGGAACGGATGAAATATCCACTCCCTTTAAGAAATTGCTATCCTTTTTCTGCTTGCGCTGCTGCTTAAGCTGATACATCTTGGTGTCAGCACTTACGAGATAATCGTCAAAGCTCTTACCACTGCCCGGCTTCGTATATATGATGCCGTGACTGATAAACAGGCTGTGCTGCTCCATGATATCATACACGCGCTTTATATACTTCTCAGCAGTGTCATGTCTGTCCCCAGGGATAAACACGATAAATTCATCTCCACCGAATCTATATACCATACTTCCCTCAGGCTTTTGCTCATCAAGCACCCTCGCCACAGTCTTTAAAAGCTCGTCACCGTACTGGTGTCCGTATGTATCATTTATGTCCTTGAAATCATCCACATCGAGAAATACTATGGTGCAGCCGACATTTTGAGCTTCAAGCTCAGCAAACATAGGAATGACCATCTCATTGCATGCCACACGATTGTACAGGCCTGTGAGCGCATCATGGTTGTAGAGATTCTTAAGCTCATTATTTGTATTCTCAAGTACCTTTTGCTTAAAAAGATTCTCAAGCCTCTTGAGCAGGGCAGACTGTATATCAAACTGCTCAGGATGGTCGTACAAAAACTCAGGATTCCTGAGTATTACATAGCCCACTATCTCGTCCCTGAAATGCAGCGAGCAATACATATAGCAGGTGTTTTTATCTACACTCTGCATGTACTGCATAAGGTCATTTACACTCTTAAACTCAAGCTTTCCATTGTCCTTGTCATCCGCATAGAGTACAACCTCGTCGTCAATATCATAGCCATGCTTCCTAAAGTGTGCATTGTTCCTTGCAGCTGCCAGATCAGAAACACCGACCACATACACTCCGTCACACTTCATGCTCTGTATATAGTCAGAGTATCTCTCAAACAAATCATAGTATTCATTGCACTCCTCGAGCTCTTTCTGGAGGATCATTACTGCATCCTCCTCCTGCTCTCTTGCAACGGAGCCTTTGATAATATTCTTTATGTAATTACGATAATCCACTCTGCCGGTATTAGGGCATCCGCAGCTCTCAGCCGGGATAAACTCAGAATCAAGGTATTTATCAGAAGCATCGCCCGTGCCATTCCAAAGCGCCTTAAATATCTCAAGAGCATTTCTGCCTATATTGCCCCTGTTGTTATCCACTGTTGTAATCTGTGGGTTAAAATACGCAGCCTTATCCAGATTGTCAAAGCCTGTGACCTTAAAATCCTGTGGTACCTTGTATCCAAGAACCTCTGCTGTCGCACACAGTCCTGCTGCTATATTGTCATTTGCACATAAAAAGACATCCGGTAACGGCTTTTTGCTCTCGTGCCAATCACTCATATACCTGACGCCTGTCTGATAATCAAAATCACCAAACATGTACATATCAGCTGTAAGTGGTATGCCATAATCACTTAAAGCCTCCTTGAAGGCCTCAAAACGCATTCTGTTCTCATAATGATACGGCGGACCACCTGCAAACACAAAGCTTTTGCAGCCATGCGCATAGTACATATGATCCATTACCTTGCGAAACAGCCTCTTATTATCGTTGCCTACATAGTAAAACCCATCAACCTTATACCCGATACTCACTACCGGCACATTTACCGACTGAAGCTTTCTGACCATATACTGTATCTCATCCAGGTTGGTCGTATTGGTGCAGTCAAATACCACTCCGTCGAAGCTGTTTAAATCAGGCAAATCGTTCAGCGCATATTCGCCTTTGTTAAACTTTGAATCCTGACTCCAGGTTCCGTTGGTGTTGTAAAAATACAGGCACACATCCAGTCCCAGCTCTTTAGAGCCTCCCATGATACCCTCAACCCACGAATATATTACATATCTTCTCCAGCCATCAGCCAGAAGAGCAATTTTCTTCATTAATAAATACCCCTTTGCGTCTTCTAAAGACTTTTCCAAAATATAGTTCTATTATACTACGGTTTTACCTATTCTTGCAATAAAGATTGATTTTTTTTAGCATATTTGATAGAATTAATTTAAATAAGCAAATTTTTAGGAGGGATACGTTTTGAATCCAGCATTAATCGTACTTATTGTTATCGCAGTAGTGCTTGTGGTAGCATTTATAGTATTAACAATCCTCGGTAAAAAAGCACAAAAAAGAAAGGAAGAACAGGACGAACAGATAGCTGCTGCATCACAGACAGTCAATATGCTAATCATTGACAAAAAGCGTATGAAGCTAAAGGATGCCGGTCTCCCACAGCAGATTATTGAGCAGACACCAAAGCTTATGCGCCGCTCAAAGCTTCCTGTAGTCAAGGCCAAGGTCGGACCAAGAGTCATGTCTCTTATCGCAGACGAGCAGATCTTTGATGAGATTCCTTTAAAGAAAGAGGTTAAGGCTTCTGTCAGCGGTATCTACATCACAGCTGTCCGCGGTATCAGAGGACCTCTTGAGAAGCCTAAGAAGAAGAAAGGCTTCCGTGCAAGAATGGCAGAAAACTACAGCAAGGCCAACGAACAGCTCAAGGCTGAAGAGGCTGCAAAGGCTGAAAGAAAAGCTGCTAAAGAGGCAGCCAAAAAGGCTAAGCAGAAATAATATCATGATTTAATTTTCATGTACATAAACAGAGCATGTGGGATGGCTTTCATCCTCACATGCTCTGTTTTTTATATGCTTTATCCATATATGCTTTATATATTTTTTACCCCATAGGCTTGGCAGACTTTTATGCAATTTTGACTGCTGCGCCTTTTTTCTTCACAGCTATATTGATGTGACAGTCGCCTACAAATTCATAGTTGACATCAAGTGCATACTTTACCTCTGCCCTTATCTCGTCCTCAGTCTCCTTTACCTCTATGCTTGTGGCATCAATACCTATCTGGATACTTCCAAACGGTGTATAATAATATGTCAGGTTTTTCTTTCCCTTCTCAAATATCATATGTACACTCATAGGTCCCTTGCGGGTGAACTCAAGATAATTGTCATTGAATTTAAGCATATTTTTGAGTGTCTGGGTCTCACCCTCCATTATCTCCTCAAAAAGCACATAGTGTTTGTTGTTTCTTATATAATACTCTCCCGGGGCAATCACCTCTACCGCATCCGACTGCTGGTCCGGTGCGAGCTGCAGGCCCTTTAATGATACTACTACATCCTTTGTCATTTTTTTCTCCTTATCCTCTAGCATATCTAAATTAATTCACGCTTTAATAATTTGTCATCACATATTTTCTTTTAATATATTTTTTCAGCATGAATATACTAACTGTTTTATCTGAAAATATCAAGGATTTTTAGTTTTATTTCATATTTTCCACTGTCAAATATGCTCTCATACTCGTCCGGAGTGAGTACCTCCTTAAGATTTTCCTTTGCTTCATCCTCCACCACCTCGTACACACTGCCCCTAAAGCACATGTTTGGATACAGCACGCACCACCAGTTATGACCGGCTCCATCGCCCAGTGTTATTTCAAGCGCCTCGTAATTTCCCTCAGGAAATGTATAGTCCCCATACGTCTTTTCCGGGAAATCGGTGTGTGTAAGCTCTGCCGATGCGCCATATGTAAAACCGTTTGCTGCAAGCGTCTCCTTTGATACCGCTATTATTTCGTCCATATGGTCATTTACGGTGGCTCTGGTTTCTTCGATATTTTCGCACTCCAGCAGATATGGCTCTATGTAAGCCCCTACTGCATCGCGCACCTGCTTTTTCACATTCTGGTCTGCTTCGCTGTCGCTGTTTGCCAGCACGTGAAAACGCAGGATTTTGCCGGCGATGGATTTTTGCATGTCGGCTGTACACGCTATACTATTGGTGTTTGCGGCAGGTGTATGATTTTTTGCAGCTATCGCTGCCGTAAGGGATATTATTGCTATGGTTGTTATTATTATTTTCTTTCTCATGTAAACAAGTATTGCCTTATTTGAAAAGATTATTCATCCTTTTTGAAATTTTTACCATGCTCCATGAATTTCATTCGTATAGTCATCCAATAAGGTGCCAAGTGTAATTATCGGTTCCCCATCCTCATGATTCTCCTTATTCATTTTCTGCTCATAATAATCACCCATGTTATCAAAGATATCGTTTATATCATCTGCTATGCACACATATGTGTTTCTCGGAAATTTTTTTGATGTCTTGCAGTATTCCATGAAGTCTGAATAAGCTGCTTTATCATTTCTAAGCGTTTTTCCTATTAATATCACCTTCAAATGATTGGTATCGGCTTTTTGTGACAGCCGATCCTCGAAGCTGTCCACTGCTGTTTTGATATCATATGCATATTCCGGTTCGTATGATTTGTCCATGTTATAGTAGAACTCTATATATCCGCTATTTTCATTTGTCGAAACATCTCTGTGGCTAACATATGCTTTGTTATCAGTTACTTCTTTATCGGTTATTTCGTCAGTATCTACATCTACAATATCGACCGCCGCAAGTGTCGGAAAACAGCGCTCCTCAAGTTCCACTGCACTGCAGCCGGTGAGCATGAGACCTATCGTCAGCACTACTATGACCGGTATCGCTATGCACAATAAAAATCCAAGATATTTTTTCACGATTTCATCTCCACTTTCAAGAATATATGCTAAGGTCACTGTGACTGCTATGACAAAAATGATGCACCAGCTTCTCATAGTGCTCTTTTCCTTGTCATGGCTTTTCTGTCTGTCAGAGCCAAATTGCTTATTGCTACAGGAATGCCGGTTTTTATTAAATGTAAATATAATTTTTCTCGTATTTTCAGCAAAATTCTCACATCTTAAAACCGCATAATAAAGGCTCATATTGAGTACTGAAAACAGCGTGAAAAACCACACCGACAGCATCAGTGCATCTGCCCTCTTGAAGAAGCTGCCTTTTATCTGCACATCACTCATCAGTACGACAGCCGGAAACTCTATTTCCGACAGTGAATATTTTCCGAAGCTCCCAAGCAATACTGCATACAATAAAAAAAGAATGCCTGCATATGTGAGTATTGCTTTACTCACACTCCATCGTATCTGTGAGGCAGTGCGCTCCCTTACAAACAGTATATTGAACACGGAAATGGATGCTGCAAACACATAGTATGCGCCCGCAAATATATCCGCTATGCCAAAGTCCACACCGACTCTGTCCTTAATCATCAGATAGTCTAATCTCACATCCGATAGCGCAAACAAAAGCATAGCAGCAAGCGGTATCAGCACAAAGAAAAATACTACCTCGTATACCCTGGCACGGCACTCCACTCCGCCACTTAGCGCATAAGCGCACACTGCCATTATCACAAGAAGTACAACTGTAAATGACTCATCCGGTATAAGGCTGTCACGTATCAGCTTTACAAATATCCATGCAAGAAATGCGGCCTGTGACAGTTCGTATATCACAATAATTAAATCATAAATTAACATTTTTGCATGTGTTGTTTTACCAAAGCTTCTGTCATATATACTTTTCTTCTGTTCTCGTACCTCGCTTACTATCCACATAAACAGCCATGCCATGAAAACACCAAGTGCGATTGAGATAAAACCATACTTTCCCAGTTTCGCCAGATTGTTTGGAAGCACCAGTGTGCCGACTCCAAGCAGATTAAAGACGTATAGTCTGTATAGCTGGCGGGGCGATATGCTTTCGTTTTGTGCAAATGTATCTCTTTTACCCATATTTATAGCCATACTTTAATTCCTTTCAAAGTAAAGTATGGCTATAAAATACAATTAATATACAATTCTTAATCTATCATTTTTATCCTGGTATTCCCTATTCCTCTTTTATGTCAATATTCTGCACCTTATCCTCACTTATGAATATCTTTGCATTTGGAAATGCCTTACACAGGCTTTCTACCTCAGTTTCATCTTTTGACAAAGGGGTATCATATATGCATATCGTTTCCAGATTCTTTAGCGATTTTAGATCATCTGCATCTTTTATATTGCTACCCCATAAGTATATTTCTTTTACCTTTGAACAATTTTTGAGAAAACCGAAATCACTAACTGTACTATCGTAAATCTTAATAACTTTCATATTGCAGCATTTTGCTAAAAAATCAAAATTTGAAATATTACAGTTTTCCAAATAATTTGAAAAAGAAAAAATTTCTATTCTTTTCAAACTTGGGACTATATCTGATAATTCTTTTTGATACTTTTGTGCCTGCTCATATAATAAAAAATCAATGTCTTCCTCTTTTTTTAATGGCTTCCATTTATCGCCTCCACCATTTATTGTTAATATCCTCAAATTTTTACAAAGTTTTATATCTTCTAAAGTATCATACTTTCCTGGAAAACCTATATTCAATTCCTTTATAGCATATACATCTTTATATTTTACATTCTCTGGATTAACGTTTGGTCCAATTGTTCTGCTTATCTCATATGCCATGTTGGAGTCTTTAAATTTTACATGACGATTCATGTATATATATCCAAGTATCACCACGAATATTACCACAAGTATTACCAACATTATATATAGATTATTCTTTTTTTTATAAAAATTTTTTATCATACCACTATTCCCCCTCATTATAATTTTCAATCACATTAAAAATCAAAGGATCTCTATTCATTATTTTTATACTATTTAGAATAATATATATATCTTCATATTTTTTAGTTTTATTAAACCAAGACATATTTATCCCATCTTTAGGATATCCAATTTCAATCGCAAAATCTCTATGCTCTTTCATGTACTTATTATAGGATTCAACAATCTTTTTCGTTTCCGGTCCTGGATATAAATATATCTTACACGTCTCTGGATTTTCATTTACATCATTTGCAACACATATTAGTCCAAATTCATCAACAATCCAACCAATGTGATTGGCAAATTCACTCACCGATATTGTTTCCGCTGTTTCTAATTTACTCTCACTATTATCACAAATATCACAAACTGACGATATAATCCCAGACCCCGGGATTTTACCAATTAGCGAAGATGTTATCTGATTTACTACACTATCCGACAGCGTACCAAGCATATTTGTATTTTTATCAACTCCTGCATTTGCCCTTATGTACTTTATCCCTTTGTTCGCAAGATCATCCTGTCCTCCCTGATCAAATCCAGCAAATGAAGTGGTCATTACTTTTTTATTGTTGACTTCTCCTTCTATTATTGTTGGCTGTGAAAAATATGGATAATACACAGCAGTCAAATCTCCGGCTTTATTATTTTTAATATCAATAAGATTAGAATTTAACTCTTTTATAGTACCATCCAGCTTTATTTCTCTTACCATAACCAGGTCTTTATTTTTACCAAACTCTTTAAAAAAAGTATTATACTGTGCTGCTGTAGAAATCCATCTATTTCTTTCATCACTTTCTGATGTATATCCTATTGCAATCCATATTTGTGTAACCCTGTTTATAGCTGCAGATAACCCATTATATTTTTTATTTAAAGAGTACCAATACTTTTCTGTCTTTCCTTCAATACCATTATCAAAAACAACAGGATTTCTTTCTCCGTTCTTTGGTTTCTTAATCGTATAGCAATCTACCAGAATTTCCTCTAAAATGTCGGCATCACCATTTTTAATAATATATTCCGCAATCATATTGTATTCTTCATCTGATATGTCATCGGCATCTTTATCTAATATATTTTTCCAATTTACTCCTATTATATTCTCTGTTTCCTTTGGAAGCGAATTTATAAATCCATCTTTTGAAAAGTTATTCTCAAAATTCACATCTGAAATTGACTCTTTTAATTTATTAATTATAGTATCAAAATCTGTCATCCTATCATTAAAATCTCTAAATATTGTTGCATAAGTTTCATCAACATTAATTACATCCCTAAAAATATCATCAATCTTTTTTGCTGTATAATTCTCAAAATCTGATATATCTCTTAGATAGCTTTGAAAATTTGACAAATCATCTTCAAGTTCAAGCGAATTAAAAAAATTCGATATATTTAATGGTATATCGCTAAAAAAATCCAGTATCTCACCATCATCTGAAACTCCTGACTGCAACGCATCATAAGCCTCCTGTGTAAATTTTCTTATTCGTCCCATTTTATTTTACTTCTCCTTTTATCTGTTCAGCACATCTCTGGTCTGTATCTTCAAAATTACCATTTATTTTTACGATAAAATCAGCCGTTGCCTGTATAAGACCTTGTAAATCCGTCTTTACATTTTCAATTATCTTTTCTCCCTCTTGTATGGCAGTGTAGGCCATGCCTTCATCACCTTCCTGCTTACTTTTTGAAATATTAACTTCATTTATTTCATTTATCAATTCCTGTAAGTCGTTAACAGCTTCATCAATACCATTTCTATCAATTTGTAAAACATTGCTCATAACATATTCTCCTTAGTAAATTTCTCTGTCTGCCTCATCAATATCCTGTATAAATTTTTGCATATTGCTTTTATTGTTATCGCACAAAACTCCTGCTGTCTTAAATAGTAACATGCTTGCAGTGTCCGCAAAACTATATAATTTTTCGGCAGTAAGTCCTTTCATACTTCCATCATCTATAATCCCTTTTAATATTCCGATATATTTAATAATAATATCATCTATCTGTTTTCCCACCTCCATATATGCCTGTGAATACTCTCCTATATAATTATCATCAATAATAATTATATTTCTACTTCCCAAAGGATTCATAACTGCCACTATCCCAACCTCCTCAGTTCATACTTTAAGATTTGTCTTTTATACATTATTGAAGAAATCATGTCATATTTTTCTTCTAACATATTTTCATTATTAAGAATCTCTTTGTCCATCTGTTTCATCATATTCAATAATCTATTACTGTTAACATTATAACAATTGCCAGATACTCGATCGCTCATTCTTCCTACATATCTTTCAACTAGCTTAACATTCTGTATTAAACATGACATATTCTCTAATTTTATCTTTTTTTTCTGCCTTTTGATTTCATACTTATCGCATTCACTCTCAAAACGTTTTTGCGTGCACTTTTGATTTTTTATGATTTCTTCAAGATTTTCAGCCTGTGATCTGAGTTTAACTATATCATTGTCACAGGCAATTATACTTTTTCTTATTTCTTCTTTTCTTTTTTGTTCCATAACCTCTCTCCCTTTCGCGCAAATTCATACATAATATATATGTTATCATTTGTATTGTTTAATTACAATAATACAATTTTACCATTTTCATCAACTTATTTTGTCCGATTTTCTTTCAGCTTCCTGCACTCCTTTTCTCTTGCAAATACAGGCCGCCTCCAAAGTCTTCGAAGCGGAAATCGTATGATACTGTCCTTTTCATCCTCGCCGCCTGTCAGCTCGCTGCCCACGAATGGCATCATGTATGGGTAACCACAGCTTTTGAGCTTTGCAAGATGCAAAAGTATCACCATCAGACTTATTAAAAATCCAAAATATCCAAGCCATGCCGACATCATTATTACAGCGAATTTGAGTATCCTAAATGAAAATGCAAACTCCTCACTCGGTATGGCAAACGAGCAGAGTGCGGTGAATGCAACCAGGATGACCACTATAGGGCTCACTAAATTTGCATCCACTGCTGCCTGTCCGATTATGAGGCCTCCGACTATGCCTATCGTATTTCCCATGGCTCCGGGAAGTCTTATGCCGGCTTCGCGAAGCAGTTCAAAGGACAGCTCCATCATGAGCACCTCTATGAGCTGTGGAAACGGGCAGCCGAGTCTTGCTTCATAAAACGCCAGTATGAGTGGTGTCGGCAGTATCTGTGTATGAAAATTTGTGACCGCCAGATAAAGCCCCGGCAATGTAAATGACATAAAGGCTGCCACGTACCTTATCAATCTGGCAAAGCTTGCCGCTATCGTTCTGTTATAGTAATCATCTGCGGTTTTTAAAAAATTGTTCATGGTGGTTGGCAGTATTATTGCTATCGGTGAATTATCGCACAGCACCACCACCCTCCCCTCTAGGAGCGCATTTACCGCCACATCCGGCCGCTTTGTGGTCTGAAGCTGTGGGAACGGTGAATACCATTTTGCCTCAGCAAACTGTTCAAGAACTCCCGAGTCACCCACATGGTCTATCACATAGCTGTCCAGATTCTTTTCCACTTCCTCTACAAGCCCCGGTTTTACGAGGTCTCTCACATACAATATGTCCACATTGCTGTGTCCGCGAAGCCCCTTTTTCACCTCTTTACACTTTAAGCGAGTGCTCCTTAACCTGCGCCTGATAAGTGCAGTATTTATCTTTATTGAATCAGCAAAGCCCTCATTTGAGCCTCTTATGACCTTTTCCGAATCAATCTCCTGAATTGACATGGCGGGATATCCCTTGTCGGGAAGCTTGAAGGCATCCGGATAGCCATCCACAAAAAATATCACGTCTCCTGTCAGCATCATCTGGGCTGCCTCTCTAACCGTATGAAGATGCGCAAATTCGGATAGAGCTGCCTGATTTTTGTCAAGTACTTCCTTAACCTGATCCCGGTCTATCCCTTCAAGGTATGATGTAAATCGTCCAAACGCACTGTTATTGATACCGGAGCCTGCACATGTCACCTCAATATATGCAACAAAACACTTTATGGAAGCATCACGCCCCAGATACATCTCCTGCATCTTGATATCTGAGCAGTCAGAATATATCTGCCTGAAGCTTTTTATGTTCTCATCTATGTTTGTGGTCATCTTTAACTCTCCTATATTCCCAATAAATCCCGTCAGATTTAAAATCCCTGATATAGTATGACCATACAAGCTCGCAAATATCCCTGATTACTTATTTTTTGCTATTATCTAAGCCACTAACTAAGCCACTAAAAAAAGGCCGCCGTTCACACGTCAGTGCAACCGGCAGCCCCTGGTTTTGTTATATTATTTTGTATTTTATTATCTTTGTCTGCTATATTCTTGTTATATTGTTGTTATATTTCTGTTTTATTTCTTCTCTTCATCCTGCTTTTGTATCACAGCCTTTACAGCAACCGCCTGATTAGCCACATGCGTATGCATCTCCGTCGTCACAAGCTCCATATTTCTTGCCTCAAGCGCCCTGTAGATGGCGTCATGCTCCTTCACAAGCATCGGATAATTCTTTGGGTCCTTCAAATACTCCACTCTGTAGCGGTACATCTGCTCGCGGATATTGTTCATCATAGATACAAGCTTCGCATTGTTTGTTGCCTCATAGATAGCATCGTGAAACTTCACATCCTCTTCAGCTATCTTTTTCACATCTCCTGAGTCCATGCTCCTCTTGAACTCGTCCTTTATGGTTTTTAGATTCGCAAGCTGCTCATCACTGATTTTCTTACAGGCTATTTTGGCTGCAAGCTCATCGAGAGCCTCTCTCACCTCAAGCACATCCTCCATATCCTTGAGAGTCATCTTGGCAACCTCTGCGCCCTTTCTCGGCATTGTGACTGCAAGCCCCTCCTGCTCAAGCATTCTGATTGCTTCACGTATAGGTGTACGGCTGACTCCAAGCTTTGACGCAAGCTGCAGCTCCATAAGTCTCTCTCCCGGCTTGAGCTCGCCCTTTAAAATTGCCTCACGAAGTGTGTTAAACACCACATCACGCAGTGGCAGATATGCATCCATATTTAAAGTTAAATTATCAGTCATCAAACTTCTCCTATCTCTTGTATTATCATTCTCACATATAAGAAAAAAGTAACTATAAAGCACCCGCTGTGCTATCCGGATATCACGTTATTTGCGATTATTGTATACAGATGTCAGATACACCTGTCTGGCAAGATGTGAGCTTCTCATGGCTTTGTACGCTTTCTTTGCAGTATCTTCATCGTCAAACAGACCAAAAACCGTCGGACCACTACCGCTCATCATGGCTCCTACCGCGCCATTTGAAAGCATATGCTTCTTTATCTCATCTATCACCGGATAATTTGGTATGGTCACAGTCTCTAAGACATTTCCCATATGCGCTGCGATATCATGCAGATTCTTAGCCTTTATATCATCTATCAGGCGGTCTATATCCGGATGAATAGTCGTATCATCAAGCTTCAGATTCTGATACACAAATTTTGTGGATACCGAGATGGACGGCTTTGCAATAAGCACCGGACACTTTACCATTGGAGGAAGAGGACTAAGCGCCTCTCCTATGCCCTCGGCCAGCGCCGTGCCTCTCATAATACAGTATGGTACATCCGCACCTATCTGCACACCTCTTTCCATAAGCTGTCTCTTTGTCAGTCCCAGTGAAAAAAGCCTGTTTACACCTATAAGCATAGCTGCCGCATCAGTACTGCCCCCCGCCATCCCTGCTGCAACAGGAATACGCTTGTCCAGCTTCACTGATACACCGTCAGTTATAGAAAACTCATCCATCAGAAGCTTTGCAGCCTTGTATATGAGATTGTTCTCGTTTACAGGGAGAAAAGACAGATTGGTCTGTATCTGTATGCCAGGCTCCTTTGTCCTTTTGATATCAAGCCTGTCATACAGATGAATGGTCTGCATAATCATACGGACCTCATGATATCCGTCCTCTCTGCGCCTCACAACATCGAGCCCCAGATTAATCTTGGCTAATGCTTTTAATGAAATATCGTTATTACTACCCATATTGTATTACCTCTGTTTTTTGTATACAAGGATTATAACACACCCTGCCAAAAAGAGCAAATTTAAATATTCTCATTTAATTGTTCATTTTCATTACTTTTCAGATTTTCCACGTATTGCACAAAAACACTATGTTCACATAGTACATGTTTACTAGATTTAAAAAGTAACCCTCTAACGCACCACAACAAAAAGCCTCACAGCATTGATAATGCTTGTGGGGCTTTTTTTTAAAAGTTTCTCTAAACTCGTATGTACAATTTTTCTATTTCTTTTCCAATATAAATTTGCTAATCAGCTCGTTCATTGTCTCCGCCTGTGCTGAAAGCTCCTCACTTGTTGCTGATGTTTCCTCTGCATTTGCTGAGTTTGACTGTACAACATCTGATATCTGATTAATGCCAGCCTCTGCCTGCTCCATAGCCTTTGCCTGCTCCTCTGCAATCTCGCTGAGTTTTTGAGAAGAATCTGCAACTTCCTTCATACCATTAATAACCTTTTCAATAGAAGTACTTACGCGCTCTGCAGCTTCATTACCCTCGTTAGATACCGCAATGGCACTCTCTATAAGCTGACGTGTGTCAACTGCAGCCTTGGCACTCTGCTCTGAAAGACTTCTGATTTGTCCCGCAACAACTGCGAATCCTTTACCTGCCTCACCTGCACGCGCTGCCTCGATAGCTGCATTGAGTGAAAGAAGGTTTGTCTGACTGGCAATATCCTCAATCTCAGAAATGATATTCTCAATCTGCTTAGATGTATCATTGATGCGTCCGATAACATCAACCATGCCCTGCATCTCTGTATGGCTGTGATCTGCTTCCTCAGCATACTCCTGTGCAATCCTGTATGTATCATTGAGCTTCTCAGATGTTTTCTCAACACCGCCTGTGATATCTGCAAATGTAGCCTGAAGCTCCTCAATGGCTGCTGACTGATCCATAGCACCTTCTGCGATTTCCTGTGCTGCCTGAGCAAGGTTGTTAGAACCTGCTGTAACAAGTGATGATATCTCATTGATATGTGACATAACATCATTCATCTGTGTCTTCATCTGACGCATTGCCATGAGAAGTCCAATAAAATCTCCGGTATATTTATCTTCCATGTCTGATGAAACTGTATAATCTCCTTCTGCCATCTTTCCAAGAAGCTTGTCAGAGTCAGATATGATAGTCTTAAGGTCTGCTGCCATGTTTTTCGCAACCCCTACCATATCAGCAATTTCATCTTGTGAATCAACTGCCGGGAATGGAGCCTCAAGATCACCCTGTGCAAATGTACGTAATCTCTGTTTTAACTCATCGAGTGGTTTAGAAATACCAACTGCAACTTCGTCCCCGATTTTCATCGAGATAAAATATGAACTGACAATGATAACAATAACAATACCAAATGCGGCATATGATACTAATGATAATCTCTTGCTTAAATTATCTCCCTCTGTTACCTTTGTATCCATAAGGGCAACAAGCTGCTGATATATCTCATCATATGCATGTGCAAGATCTGCTACTGCTCTCTCCTCGGCTTCCTTCTGTGTCTCAGGATCTGTAGCATTCCTACCTAACTGTCCGATTTCATCATCGAGACTCCAGTATGAATCGAGCTTACTGTTTATATCATCATATATATCCTGCTCCTCACCTGTCTTTATAGAGCTTTGCAGCTCTTTCCAGTATTTTTGAAATGATTCCTTTTTAGAATCATGTGTATCAGACATCTTACTTAATGTGTCAGAAGCTGTATAACCGATAAGAGCTCGTGTAGCGCTTCGTGTCTCTGAGAAGGTTACCATAACCTTTCCTATATCTCCCTGTGAAAATCCGTAAAATGTTAGTGCGCTGGAATATCTCATTGATACAAGAATCATAAGAATACCCGCGATAACCCCCGATGCCGATGCTACAAATGTAGTCAGTCTGAAGCCTTTCTTTAAACGATTTTTGATGCTAAGTGCTTTCCACTTTGACATGTCTAATTTCATGATATTTCCTCCACATGAATAATGATACTTATATACTATTCTTCTATTATACACCTCTCAAAAAAATATACAAGCGCTAAAAAGGTGACTGCACGCTGCGTGCAGCCCCCTTTTCATAATTCATAAATCACATTTCTTATATAATATTCGTTCCATCACGACACTTTTACATACACATCCGGCTTCTAGCCCTGTACCTGTGTGTCCTCTGTGCCATTCTTCCAGTCATCAAACTTCTTGAGCACTGCATCATATGTATCCTGACATATTGATGGTAGCTTGTCTCCCCAGGCTCCTGTTGCCTGTGAAAAGCCTTTCTTGAATGCATTCAAAAGCTCATCAGCCTTGTCCTTGTCGCCTCCCGACAGTGCCTTTGCAAAGTCAAGAATACGGTCTGAGGTCTTCTCAACTCCCCAGTATCCATCCTCTGCGATGTCCTTTTTGGCCTGCGCTATCGTATCTGCATCTACAGTCAGATTCTCAAACAGACTCTTTAAGCCCTGTGACTTATCCCAGGTTGAAGCCTGTCCTGTCATGGACTTTCTGACGATCTCGATAAGCTGCTGCTGTCTGGCGTTGGCATCATCCTTAAGTGCCTGTACCAGTGCATCTCTGTCTGCCTTGCTCATCTTCTGGTTTACTGTGCTCTTTGCAGTATCCTTTGAATCATCCTTGCTGTCTGATTTCTCATATACAGCTGCCTCCTCGCTGAAGCCTGCAGTCTTTGCATCCGACTTATCCGTCTTTGCATCCTGCTTCTTTGAAGCGGTATTGGTATTCTTTGTCTGCGCCTCGTCCTTTGCTGTGACACTCTGCGCCGCTACTGCTGAAACTACACTTGAAATAGCATCTAACATCTCTCATCCCTCCCTGGTAATGTGCGTGCGGGAATCCTTTCCCGCTATACTATTATCAACCTGTATAGCGTCTGATATAGCTAAACAGTCTTTCTCTTATATTGTGTATCGGCTGTTTTGTATCTGTTTCTTATAGCCCTTGCCGTTATTTTTTCAATTTTCTGCCAAATATAAATGTCGAAAAATATATTACCGATGCGATAATCACTATCATCGGGCCTGTTGCCACATTGGTGTAGTATGACACTGCGAGGCCGACTATACCGGAAAATACTGAAAATATCACTGAAAAGAAATGATACTCACGCATATTTTCCGAAATATTCCTTGATGAAGCCGCCGGTAATATAAGCAGAGCATTTATTATAAGTATACCTATCCACTTGATGGATAGCATAACTATGAGTGCTACAAGCACCGCAAACAGATTATCCAAAAGACGCACATGTATGCCCTTGCTTTTTGCCACGCTTCTGTGTATGCAGATGGCGTTGAGCTTATTGAAGCAAAACACCCAGAACACTATCGTGACCACAAAAATCACAATTAAATAAACTATCTCAGTCTTTGTGATGCTTAGTACATCGCCCACCAGTATACTTGAGTATTTGCTGAAATTGCCGCCCTTTGACAGTATCGCAAGACCTATCGCCACAGAGCACGATGAAAATACCGATATAATGGTATCTGTCGATGCAGTGTTCAGACTGCCTATCTTATTTAAAAGAAGTGCAAACACTATCGCAAATATCACCATGGCAAGCGAGGTGTCTGCCATGCCACATACCACACCGACAGCGATTCCGGTAAGTGCCGAATGTCCGAGCGCGTCTGAAAAGTATGCCATCTTTTTATTTACAATCATGGTTCCCATTATGCCAAAAAGCGGTGTGATGATAAGCACAGCGATAAGGGCATTTCTCATGAAATCATATTGAAGCCAGGAGGTTATATTCATTTGTGCTCCTCCTCTCTCACCCAGGATTCCTCTCCTGTGTAAAAAATTCTCTCAAATTCCTTGCTCTCGAAGACTTCCTTCACAGTCCCCTGCTTTGCTACTGTCTTATCAAGCAACACAACATGGTCTGCGTACTTTGCAACATAATCCAGATCGTGCGATATCAGTATGATTGCAAGGTCATAGTGGGTCTTTAAATAATCCATGGTCTTATAGAAAAGCTCCATGCCGTTTTGGTCTATTCCGGACACTGGCTCATCCAACAGCAGCAGATTCGGCTCGTCCATGATTGCCATGGAAAGAAGCACTCTCTGCAGCTGTCCTCCCGAGAGGTTGCACACCTGCTTGTCGATGAGCTCCTCAGCCTCAAATACCTCGAGTGTCTCCCTTATCTTTGCCTCTATCTTTTTGCTCTTTGGCAGAAAAACAGGATAATTGTACTGATAGCTTGCTATGAGGTCATACACGCTGACCGGTGTATTTTTCTCGATATTGACAGACTGCGGCACATAGCCGATTTTAAGCTTAGCCATATGTCCGTCCTTAGTATCCTTGAACTCAATCGTACCGGTGTGAGGTATCTCGCCGAGTATCGCCTTTATGAGTGTAGATTTTCCGGCACCGTTCTGGCCTATTATGACATTGAAGGAGCCGCAATGTATGTGCATATTTACATCCTCAAGCACTGTCTGCTCTCCAAAGCTCACTCCAAGGTTATTTATTTTTATGCAATGAAAGCCACATGGCTGTATTATTTTCCGCATATTTTCTCCAATTTTATTTAGTAAATGCCTCTTTGATAAGCTCTATATTGTGCTCCATACCATCAAGATAGCTGTCCTTGTCGTACTCTCCCCTGTTGAGAGGGTCGATATAAATCACATGCACATCTGTCTCACGCGATACGGTATCTCCCATGCTCTTTCCGTAGAGCTCCTCAGCTAGTATTACCGACACTCCATCATCCTTTATGGCACCTATTACCTGTTTTATCTCACCTGCGCTGACTGAGCGCTCCTCGTCAAGGTCTAACAGATAGCATGCATTCATTGAAAAATCATCCGCTACATACGCATAGGCCTCATGGAATATGATGATATTCTGTCCATTGGTAAGACTCTTTAGGCTATTTATCTTTTCTTCAAGCACTGCAAGCTTTGCATCATATGCTTTTGCATTTGCATAATATTCATCAGCATGCTTTGCATCCTTTTCGGCAAGCCGGGATGCGATTGTCTGAACCATGGTGCGGTAACGCGGCACGCTCATCCATGCATGGGCATTCTCATCACCGTGGTCATGGTCATGCGCGCTATCTGATTCTGCGTCTGCTTCGTGGTCATGGTCGTGGTCACTGTCCGATTCTGTGTCTGCGTCGTGATCATGGTCGTGGTCACTGTCCGATTCTGCATCTGCATCGTGATCATGGTCGTGGTCACTGTCTGATTCATCATCAGAAAGAAGTGCCACATCCTCACAGGCCTCAACCACATCAAGCTTCGGATATGCTTTTGCCACATCAGACATAAACGACTCTATACCGCCTCCGTTTATTACAAAAACATCGGCTGTGGATAAAAGCTTCATATCCTCCGGTGTTAGCTGAAAATCGTGCAGACAACCGGTCTGTGGCTCGCTTAAATTTTCAAGTCTCACGCCTTCCACTCCGTCTACTATATTTAAAGCTGCAATATACATTGGATAGAAGGATGTCACGACTGTAAGTATATCGTCAGCTTCGTCAGTATTTTTTGTATTGCCCGAAGAATTTGATACTCCACCGGCAGCGCCTTTCATACCTGCTGTGTGCTCATATGCCATTACCGCAAGCGTACACACTATCAATATACACAAAAACATAATGCCTACAAATTTGCATTTATTCTTCATATATTAAATATTCGCCTTTCTTTCTATAGCTTTATTTCTATCACTCTATTTCGACTTTATTTCTTTTTATGATTATTAACGCTTTTTTTGCTCTTGGCCTTATCTCTGCGTTCTTTAGTCTTTTTGGCAACCGGCTTTCCAGTCTTCTTCCAGCGCTCCTTTTTGTGCGGTTTTGATGCAGCGGCTCTTTTTGCAGCTGATTTTGCCTCGCGCTTTGCTTCTTCCTCCTGTTTCATGGCAAGAAGCGTCTCCTCATCAAACACGAGTGAATCTATGAGATTCCAGATTTCGTCCCTGCCTTCCTTTGACATGGACGAAAACGGTATAACTACCGTGCCCGGCTTCACATGAAGTACATCCTTGATAGTCTTTATGTGTGCGGCAATCTGGCTTTTTTTCAATTTATCAGATTTGGTTGCAATGATGATCGGTGCAAAGCCCTGGTTTACCATCCAGTCATACATCATGATATCATTGTCCGATGGCTCATGCCTTATATCTATTAATAGAAACACTGCCTGAAGCTTTTTTGAGGTGTGAAGATAGTTTTCTATCATCTGTCCCCATTTAGCTTTTATTTCGATATTGGCATTGGCATAGCCATAGCCCGGCAGATCGACCAGATACATGGCGTCATTGACGTTATAAAAATTGATGGTCTGTGTCTTGCCGGGCTGTGAAGAGATCCTGGCAAGTGACTTTCTGTTCATGAGCGCATTGATCAGTGACGACTTGCCTACATTTGACTTGCCGGCGAATGCCACTTCATTATACTCATTGTCAGGGATTGTGCTTGTAATTCCGCAAACTGTCTCTAAATTAACACTTTTAATTACCATAATCTCTTCCTCATTCTTATTTTACAAATGCTATCTTCTCCACCTGTGAAAATCTCTCCACCGGCACGATTTCCATGCCGTCTGTTATTTCTTTTGAAATCTCCTCCAGGTCCTTTTCATTATCCTTTGGAATACACACTGTTTTTATTCCGATTACTTTGGCTGCAAGCAGCTTTTCCTTGAGTCCTCCTATCGGAAGCACCCTGCCGCGCAGTGTTATCTCACCTGTCATGGCTACATCTGCCCTGACAGCTCTGTCTGTAATAGCCGAGAGCATGGCTATCGCCATAGTGATACCTGCAGATGGTCCGTCCTTTGGCACTGCGCCCTCCGGGATATGTATATGGATATCATGCTTCGTATAAAACTCTGCATCAATGCCATATCCTTCGCTTATTGAGCGCACATAGCTAAGTGCCGCCTGTGCCGACTCCTTCATCACATCACCAAGCTTACCTGTGAGAACAAGCTCACCCTTGCCCGGCAGCACATTCACCTCGACCTCGAGTGTGACTCCACCCACGCTGGTCCATGCCAGGCCTCTAACGATTCCAACCTCTGCGTGATCATTTTTCTTCTCCGGACTGTACTTCGGATTGCCCAGATACGTCTTAAGATTGGTCTTTGTAACCTTTACAGCAGCTTCGCTGTCCTTAAAGATTTCCCTGGCAGCCTTGCGGCACAGCTTGCCGATAGTCCTCTCAAGGCTTCTGACTCCGGCCTCTCTGGTGTACAGCCTGATGATATCCTTTAAAGCACCATCTGTTATCGTAAGCTGTTCCTTTTTAATTCCGTTTTTGCTCTTTTGCTTCTCAACCAGGTGTTCCTTTGCTATGTGAAATTTCTCATTTTCAGTGTAGCTTGACACCTCAATAAGCTCCATCCTGTCAAGAAGCGGCTTTGGAATGCCTGAAACCTCATTTGCAGTTGCAATAAAAAGCACCTCCGACAAATCCACAGGCATCTCAATGTAATGATCCCTGAATCTGCAGTTCTGCTCACTGTCAAGCACCTCGAGAAGAGCAGCTGATGTGTCACCCTTGTAGTCACTTGACACCTTATCTATCTCGTCCAACAGCATGAGAGGATTTGAAACGCCTGCCTGTCTTAAGCCATTTACTATACGGCCCGGCATAGCGCCGATATATGTCTTTCTGTGTCCACGGATTTCTGCCTCATCGCGCACACCACCAAGAGAAATACGCACATATTTCTTCTCCAGTGCAGACGCAATTGAACGGGCTATGCTTGTCTTTCCTGTTCCCGGAGGACCTACAAGACATATTATAGGACTCTCTCCCTTGCTTGTCAGATTTCTGACTGCCAGAAACTCAAGTATTCTCTCCTTAACATCCTTTAATCCGTAGTGATCATCATCGAGCACCTGTGCTGCATGGTCAAGATCCTTGTTGTCCACAGACATCTTGTTCCACGGAAGCTCAAGTACAGTCTCTATATAGCCTCTCTCAACTGTGCTCTCTGATGAGCTGCTGCTCATATTTCTAAAGCGCTTTATCTCTTTTTTCGTCTTTTCCTTTACGTAGTTAGGCGCATCTAACTCAGATAGCTTTTTCTCATATTCATCAGCCTCCGAGTCAGCATTCTCGCCCAGCTCCTCACGTATCACACCAAGCTGTTCACGAAGCACATACTCCTTCTGATGCTTGTCCACACGAACCTTTACTTTTTTCTGAAGCTCATTCTTTATGGAAATAACCTCCACCTGGGAGAGAAGTAATGATACTATAACCTGATATCTGTCATTGATATCCTCTGCCTCAAGCACCTGCTGCTTAAGCTCATATGACACCGGCAGATTGTTGGTTACATAATCAATGAGCTTTTCAAGATCCTCATACTGATCTATCTGCCTGATAAGCTCCTTGCTGATTTTGCCGATGACTGCCGCATATCTGTGAAAAGCCTCTCTGACTCCGAGAAGCATGGCTTCCCTGAGATCCTCCGGCAGGCTGTCTGCATTACTATCACAATAACAGATTTCTGCCTCAAGGTACTTCTCATTACCGGTAAAGCCAAGCAATGCTGCCCGGCTTATTCCATCTACAAGTATTCTCACAACATCATTCTGTAATCTGACAACCTGCTTTATATCAGCAACAATACCCATCTGATAGAGATCTTCCTGAGTCGGGTCCTCACTGTCCACATTCCTTTGTGTGACAAGATAAATCTTTTGATCCTGCTCCATAGCCTCCTCGACAGCACGAAGGGAGCGCTCTCTGCTGATGTCGAAATGGGCAATCATCCCCGGCAGAATAGTAAGCCCTCTCAGCGCTACTGCAGGCATATTCATAATCTGTTCTTCCACTTATATCTCCTGTATTATTGCACAGCCATGCATAACAAACCGCTGTGCAATTTATATTATCCGATGCTGTATCTTTTGTAAAATACCGCCATGTACTTATGATGCCGCTTTTTCCTCGATATATGCCTCCGGCACACACTCACCATCTAGCTTTAAGTTTTCCTCAACTGTATCCTTGTCGATTACGCACTTGCTGATGCTCTTGTCTGACGGTATACGATACATAAGGTCAAGCATAACAGCCTCCATGATGGCACGAAGTCCTCTGGCTCCTGTCTTTCTCTCAAGTGCCTTGTCAGCGATGGCATTTACTGCATCGTCTGTGAACTCAAGACCTACTCCGTCAAGCTCAAAGAGCTTGGTGTACTGCTTGATAAGCGAGTTCTTAGGCTCCTTAAGTATACGGATAAGTGCATCCCTGTCGAGTGCCTCGAGAGAAACGGTAATAGGTACACGTCCGATAAACTCAGGAATCAATCCAAACTTTACAAAATCCTGTGGAAGTGCATGCTTAAACGCCTCTCCTACATTGAGCTCTGTCTTTGACTTTACATCTGAATTGAAGCCTATAGATGATGTATCCATACGGCTGTCGATAATTTTTTCCAGACCATCAAATGCTCCACCGCAGATAAAAAGTATATTAGTAGTATCAATAGGAATAAGCTCCTGCTGCGGATGCTTTCTTCCGCCCTGTGGCGGTACAGATGCCTCTGTGCCCTCAAGAATCTTTAAAAGAGCCTGCTGCACACCCTCGCCTGACACATCTCTGGTAATTGAGACATTCTCTGATTTCTTTGTAATTTTATCTATCTCATCTATATAAATGATACCATGCTCTGCACGCTCGATATCATAATCTGCCGCCTGAATAAGTTTTAACAGGATATTCTCCACATCCTCACCTACGTATCCTGCCTCTGTAAGTGTTGTAGCATCAGCGATAGCAAATGGAACATTTATCACTCTGGCAAGTGTCTGCGCAAGAAGTGTCTTTCCTGAACCTGTAGGTCCAAGCATGAGAATATTACTCTTCTGAAGCTCTACATCTGATGTATCACCTGCCAGTACTCTCTTATAGTGATTGTATACAGCAACCGAAAGCACCTTCTTTGCCTGGTCCTGTCCTATTACATAATCGTCCAAAAACGCCTTAAGCTCCTCCGGAGTAACAAGATTTATATCATCCTTAGCGCTGCTTTTGTCCTCATGACCCTCTACGCCTTCTTCCTCAAGAATCTCGGCACATATATCTATACACTCATCGCAGATAAAAGCTCCATTAGGTCCGGAAATCAAACGATTTACCTGGTCCTGTGTCTTACCGCAAAATGAGCAGCGAATCTTTCCGTCGTTTTTTCCTGCCATTATTAACTCCTTTTATTGCATGAGGGCATCCCATATGGGGTACCCTCTTAAATTCATCTAACTTCTGATTATCTGTTTGTTATTACACTGTCTATGAGACCATACTCTGCGGCTTCCTGTGCTGACATATAGTTGTCTCGCTCTGTATCAGCTGCAATTGTCTCGTATGACTTGCCTGTATTGGCTGCTAAAATTTCGTTTAATCTCTTCTTTGTCTTTAAAATATTTTCTGCAGCAATCTGAATCTCAGTAGCCTGACCCTTTGCACCGCCCGATGGCTGATGAATCATAATCTCTGCATTTGGAAGAGCATATCTCTTGCCCTTTGCACCGCCTGCAAGAAGGAAAGCTCCCATGCTTGCTGCAAGACCGATACAGATTGTTGAAACATCACACTTGATGTACTGCATAGTATCGTAAATAGCAAGTCCTGCTGTAACCATTCCACCCGGTGAATTGATGTAAAGGTGGATATCCTTATTCGGATCCTCGGACTCAAGGAATAAAAGCTGGGCAACAACAAGGCTGGCTGTTGTCTCATTTACTTCCTCTCCAAGGAAAATGATACGATCTTTTAATAATCTGGAGTAAATGTCGTAGTTGCGCTCTCCTCTGCTGGTCTGTTCAATGACATATGGTACTAAACTCATATAAAATACCTCCTTTATAAAAGCTCAAAAGACCGGCTCAGAAAATAGGCTTCTGAGCCAGTCAATCAAATCTTGATTCAAAAATCTTATTCTTCTGTAGACTCTTCTGCATCAGCCTTTTTCTTTGCCTTTGCACGCTCTTTAACGTTGTCCATGATAAGATCTACAGCCTTTGTGATAGCAAGGTCTTTCTTCATAGACTCCTTCTCAGCATCTCCCATGTACTCTTTAAGCTTATCAGCCTCCATGCCGTATGCCTTAGCCATCTTCTCTACCTCAGCATCGATATCTGCATCAGTAACCTCGATGTTTTCCTCCTTGGCAATCTGCTCAAGTACAAGGCTGCTCTGGATACGTGTTGTAGCCTCAGGACGAACCTGATCCTTAAGCTGGTCAACTGTCATGCCTGAGAACTGTAAGTACTGCTCCATTGTAAGACCGCTCTGTGCGATTCTCTGAGCGAACTCCTCAACCATTGTCTCACACTGTGTCTCAATCATTGCCTCAGGAAGATCCATCTTTGACTTGTCGATAATCTTCTGGATAGCCTCATCCTCTTTAGTCTTCTTAGCTTCTGTCTCTTTCTTCTCTGTGAGGTTCTTTTTGATTTCCTCTTTGTACTCAGCTAATGTATCAACACCTGCTGCATCCTGTGCAAACTCATCATCAAGCTCTGGAAGCTCCTTAGCCTTGATCTCGTTGATCTTAACCTTGAATGTAGCCGGCTTTCCTGCAAGGTCTGCTGCCTGATACTTCTCAGGGAATGTTACATTGACCTCAACCTCATCGCCTGTGTTCTTTCCTACTAACTGATCCTCGAATGTATCGATGAATGTGTGTGAACCGATCTCTAATGGATGATTCTCACCCTTTCCACCCTCGAAAGCTACTCCGTCAACAAATCCCTCAAAGTCGATAACTGCTGTATCTCCCTCTGCTACAGGACGATCTGTAACTGTAACTGTTCTTGCATTTTTGTTTCTCTGGTTCTCAAGCTCAGCGTCAACCTCTTCATCAGAAACTGATGTGTCGATCTTTGTAACTGTAACGCCCATGTACTTACCAAGAGTAACCTCTGGTCTTACAGCAACCTCTGCTGTGTAGATGAAAGGCTGTCCCTTCTCAATCTGAGTAACCTCAACTGTTGGGCGTGAAACAATGTCAACACCGCTCTCGTCAACCGCACCTGCGTATGTCTGCTGCATAAGAATGTTTGCTGCATCCTCGTAGAACACACCTGCTCCATACATTTTCTCAATCATAGCTCTTGGCACTTTTCCTTTACGGAATCCAGGTACGCTAATCTGTTTCTTCTGCTTCTGATATGCAGAATCCAATGCTTTCTCTAATTCCTCAGCTGCTACCTCAATAGTAAGCTTCGCCATATTATGCTCTAAATTCTCAACCTGTACACTCATGTCAATCGTTATCCTCCTTAAAAATATATATGAATGGTATGTACATCAAATGTAATGTGGGCATGCTTTTTAAACTGCTAAGCCCAGTCATTGGATGATTATAACACAACAAATCCACTATTTCCAGTGTTTTTTACATTAAATTTGCTTTTGTGTATAATTCCATAAATTGTCAGCAATACCAAAACATATTTTTGTCATTTTACGGCATAATATTTCCATACACATACAGCTTGTGTATAACGTTTTAAAAGGAGGTATTGCATTATGGCAGCATCAAGTAGTAAAAAGGCTTCTGTACCGGAGGCAAAAGAGGCTATGAGCCGTTTCAAGGAAGAGGTTGCTTCAGAGCTTGGAGTTCCTTTAAAAGAGGGCTACAACGGTGACCTTACTTCTAAGCAGGCCGGTTCAATCGGTGGCGAAATGGTCAAGCAGATGATCATGAAGCAGGAGCAGCAGATGAAATAAGCTCTGCAATAGCAGGCTTCAAATGTACGCTTCAAATGCAAGCATAAAAAGAGGCCGCGCACCATGGGGTTGGTGTGTGACCTCTTTTGTTATAATACTAATAATATGATTATTTGCTGAACGTTGTATTAGTATACCAGTCCCTGTCGAATATGCTCTACTGTGGCATCGTCTGTGAAGTATCTGACAAGCTCGAGTGCAAACGCAATAGCTGTTCCCATTCCACGACTTGTAATCACATTGCCATCCACAACTACAGGCTGCTCAAGCCATTGTGCACCGAGCAGCTTTTCCTCAAAGCCCGGATGACAGGTAGCTTTTTTGCCCTCAAGTATATGATTCTCACCGAGCACGCTAGGCGCTGCACATATCGCTGCAACAAGTTTTCCCTCAGCGGCAAAGCTCTTAATTGTCTTTACTACTGTCTCATCCGCACCGAGGTTTAATGTACCCGGCATGCCTCCCGGCAGTACGATTGCATCGTAGCTGTCAAAATCAGCCTGTGCCTTTGTGGTATCTGTCTTAAATGTCACCTGATGAGAGCTTGTCACCTCGGCTTTTTCCGTGATTGATATGGTTTCAATCTCAAGCTTTGCTCTTCTAACTATATCTACTACTGTAAGTCCTTCAATCTCCTCACAGCCGTCTGCCATAAAAATTCCTACTTTAATCATATTTTTCTCCTTTATTTTTCTTTGATAATACTATGATACCTTTTGACCCTTTAATCATACTATAAAAAGCTGCGGTTCGTCCTTGAATTTTTAAATACCGGTCATTATAATCATATATAAATGATATGAGGGTAAAACAAAAGTATAAACCGTAACTATAAATCTACCAGTAACCTGAAAGGATATACCATGGAAATCGAAAGAAAATACCTACTTAAACAGCTTCCTTCCAATTTAGACAGCTACGCGAGCAAAAAAATCGCCCAGGGCTATCTGTGCACCTCGCCTGTTGTCAGAGTCAGACGCTCAAATGACAGCTATTATATGACCTACAAGGGAGCCGGTCTTATGGTGCGCGAGGAGTACAATCTTCCTCTCACAAAAGAAGCCTACGACCATCTTGTCCAAAAGATTGACGGTCGTCTCATCGAAAAGACACGCTATCTCATACCTCTTGACGGTGGCCTGACCGCAGAGCTTGATGTATTTGAGGGTGATCTGGCTCCTCTTACACTTGTGGAGGTTGAATTCGACTCTGTCGACGCAGCAAATGAATTCACAGCGCCTGACTGGTTTGGCGAGGATGTCACTGAATCCGGCAAATATCACAACAGCTATCTGAGCCGATTGGAAAATTCATAGTACTGCCTGGTCTTTATCGTATTCTTTAAATCATCATACCGCTTTTGCAATGGGCCCTCAGGAACTACAACATCCATAACCACCGCTATGTCATCTATAAGGCGGTCGGTTATGATATCCCTCATTGAAATAAGTATATTGTACTTCTCTTCAAAGGTATCCGCATCAAGAAACTCCAGCAAACGCGGATCCGGTGCCTGGCCTTCATCTGCATCCGGTGCCGGCTCATAACATGCCTGTGTCTGAACACTCACAGCTTCAGGTGCATTAGCTGCAATCGCATTAGTGCTCAAAGAGATACTCTTTCCCGACATATCCTCCGGCTTATCCTTAAGTGTGATCTTCTCAAATCTGTATTTCTGCTTCACATCAGGATATTTCTCATGGTCCACCTCGCTTACAAACATGTCGAGTGGTCTGGCGTATATCCCAAAATCATCATATAAAGCCTGATAAATCACAAGCTTTTCCCCTGTCTCTGAATGTGTTGCCACTGTAACTATCTGATACAGCTTATTCTTAAAGTGCCTGTAAAGCTCTCCGGGCTTTGGTGTTCTGTCCATCATTTCTGCCTCTTTTCCTATTATTTAAAAGTTGTTAATCATGTCTAAGCCTTCCCCAAGGAAATCTCTCTCAAACTCCAGATTGCCGCTGTATCCCATGGCAATCAGATCCTCAACACTGCCAAACATGCTCTGTGTCTCAGCCTCTATAATCTTTGCACCGTCTGCCGCTTTGGTATGCAGTGTCTGGCAGTTTCTTGAGTGCTCCTGAGCCAGCCTCTGCTGTGCCTCGCTATGTCCGTGCATAGTCTCAAGCTCTTTTTGTGTCGTATCATCCGCAAAGCGTGCGTTATTTTTCACGGCTCTCTGCACTATATCCGGATTGCTCTGCTGTGGCTGTACTCTCTGCTGCATCTGTGGTCTCTGAGCCTGCTGTGCTCTCTGCTGCATCTGTGGCTGTGGTTTCTGCTGATATGTCTGGTTCAATGCATTCATACCCGACTGAACTGTATTCTGCATGCTGTTCCATATCTGCTGTATCTGCTTCTGCTGCGGTCTCGGTTTGTTTGGCTGCGTGTTTTTACTGCCTGCGCTCTTTGATTTTTTGTTAATGTAAAAAACAGCTCCTAAGATAATTGCCCAAATTATAACATCCATATTCTGCTCCTTTATCAATCTGCATTTTCTATGTCAATCCCTGAATATCCTGCACATATCGCGCAGTATGTATTCTGCTGTCTGTTCCGGCTCCCATTGCTTTGTAACACCCACAAGCAGCGGATTAAGCTCCGACAATATCCTTGCCGTGCGCCGGTCTGTCGTGCCCTCATACTTATCGTTTATGGCCTCAGCCTGCTTCACACATGCCTCAAGCTGCTTTAATATATCCTTCCAGAACTCCTCGTAATATATCTCATGCACTCTCTTAGTCTTTTGTGTGAAATTTAGCTCTGCAAGCTCTTTGTTGCTGTGCCCCAGATAGAAATATGACAGAGCAAACAAATCAGGCTTTTTCCTTTCAAGCCCCTCATTTGTCAGGTGTATCAGATTCTCTATCTCACTCTGTAAAATGATACCGTTGTCAAAGGATGACAGATATCTCTCCCCCTGCTTTACAACAGAGTCCAGAGTCGTGTGAAAATCCGTGTCCACCTTGCTGATTAAAAATTCATCGTCAAACATGCCGCTTTTCGCTTTGCAAGCCTTTATCAGCTCTCCAAAGTGCTTCCGGTCTGTTCCTGTGAGCTCACAATACCCGATAACTTGTTGCTCAAGCTCCTTTAAATCTGAAAGCAGACTGCTTAAGCCTGTCTTCACGCCATAATAGCGCTTTGCAACACCGGAGGAATTCTTTTTTGTTTTGACATACAGCTTAAGCCAGCTGTTGACCACTGTCATATCGGCACCCGCCGTATCCATCGCTGTCTTAAATTTCTTTTCCGTATCACTTAGTCCTAAAATCATCACACACCCTCAAACATCATTCTAAAACTATACAATAATAATTTTACACCATTATCATATTTTTTTAAAGAGCCTTTTTTCGCTCTGAAAAGCCCACTTTAAACGCAAAAAAAGGAAGCCATACAATAGCTGTATGACTTCCTGTATACTCTGCATGTTATTCGCATCGTCGTGCGAATGGCACGAGCGGCTTTGTTATGATAGCAAAATCAAATTAACGACCGAACTGCATATCGTTGTTACCTGATTTTGTTGTGAACATCTCAAGCATGTTGATTGGATCGTTGTAATCCATAAGCCATCCCTCACGGGCGAAATCAAACTGTCCGTCCTTACGGCTGTTAAGGAATACGTTCCACTCCTGCTGCTCAACCTTTAAGTTGATACCTACCTTTGAAAGATCAGCCTGAATAGCCTCACCAATCTTTACATTTGACTCTGAGTTGTTTACAAGGTATGTGAACTCGACAGTCTGGTTTACCTGGCCTGTGCTCTCATCTAATAATCCGATAGAAGCAAGAAGCTCTTTAGCCTCCTCAAAGTTCTTATCGTAATCTGTGCCGTAGTAATCTTTGTTCTTGAACTCGCCACCGTTACCATCTGTAACACCCTCTGGGATAAATGTTGTGGCAATCTTCTGTCCGCCCTGGGCGATTGTATCGATAATGTACTGACGATCGATAAGAAGACAGATTGCTTTTCTGAATACCTTAGCCTGGTCAGCATCTAATCCAAGTTCTGAGTAGAGCTTAGAGTTAATGTTGAAGCCTACGTAGTATGTTCCAAGGTTGTCTACTGTGTAGAATTCGCTTGTCTTCTTAGCTGCCTCAATCTCTGCTGTAGGAATTGAATCAATAAAATCAAGGTCACCGTTCTGGTAAGCTGTGTAAGCTGAAACATCATCAGATGTAAGCATTACGTTCATCTCATCAACTGTTACATTGTCAGCATCCCAGTAGTTAGGATTCTTAACATATGTCATGCTTGAATCATGCTTCCACTCCTTGAGTGTGAATGCACCGTTTGTAACGAACTTGTCGCTTGCATCGTTTGCCCAGTCATCATTTCCCTCTACTGACTTCTGGTTTACAGGGAAGAAGAATGGGAATGCACATAAGTCAAGGAAGTATGGTGTAACTGCCTTAAGCTTGACTGTAAGAGTCTTTCCATCATCAGAAGCAACTACATCATCAGCAGCAAGACCCTTTGTATCATCATATCCTGCGAATACTGCGCAAAGGTAGCTGTAATCTGCAGCTGTCTTAGGATCTGCTGCTCTCCTCCAAGACCACTCGAAATCCTTTGCAGTAAGCTCATCACCATTTGACCACTTAAGACCGTCACGCATTGTGAATGTGTATGTGAGGCCATCCTCTGAAACCTCATAGCTCTCTGCACATGCAGGCTCAAGCTTGCCCTCAGCGTTGTAACGCATAAGACCCTCAAAGCTGTTTACTGCAAGACATCCGCCGTCAACAGTACTGTTTAATGCAGGATCGATATGATCAGGCTCTGATGCCATGAAGATGTTTAACTTTCCGGCATTCTTTGTGTTCTTTGCATTGTAGAAGTATTTCATACCCTCTACTGTTGAGTATACGTCTGTGACATAATCCTTGAGCATATACTGGTCATTGTAGTAGTAAAGTGGAATAACACACCATGTATCCATAAGCATATCCTCTGCCTGGTGCATCATCTCTGCACGCTTTGCAAGATCTGCTTCTGTACGGATAGAATCTACTAACTCATCATAGCTTGTCCAGTCTACGCCTGCTGATACAGCAGTATGAGAAGTGCCGTTAGCAGATGTGTCGTTAGTAGATATTTTGCCCTCGCTCTTGCTTCCACAAGCAGTCATGCCAAGTGCCATAGCTGCAACAAGAGTAAGTGCTACTAATCTCTTTTTCATCTTTCTTCCTCCTAATTAATTAATATGAAAAATAAATTTATGTTAGAACCGGCACATGTGGCTTAAGCTATATGCCGGTAAAAACCTTATATTAGCGGTTGAAGCATGCAACCATATGTCCGTTTCCTCTGTCTGTAAGCTCCGGACGTGCTGCTGCACACTGTTCTGTCGCATATTTACAACGCGAACGGAATGGACAGCCGCTAGGCATGCGAAGAGGCGAAGGAACATCTCCCTCAAGCACGATTCGCTTGCTGTGTCTGGCAGTCTCAGGATCCGGGATCGGAACCGCTGAAAGCAACGACTGTGTGTACGGATGGATTGGATTGTCCATCAGCTCATCCGCATCTGCAAGCTCCATCATATGACCTAAGTACATAACAGCTATTCTATCAGAGATATGCTGCACTACAAGCAGATCGTGCGCTATAAACAGGTATGATAACCCTCTCTCCTTCTGCAGATCCTCAAACATGTTGACTACCTGGGCCTGAATTGAAACATCAAGTGCCGATACCGGCTCATCACATACGATAAACTTCGGATCTACTGCAAGCGCTCTTGCTATTCCGATACGCTGTCTCTGTCCACCCGAAAACTCATGTGCATAGCGTGTGGCATGGTCTGCGTTTAATCCAACTGTCTCCATGAGATCCATAATCATCTCATGGCGCTCTTTCTTGCTACTGTAAAGCTTGTGCACATCGAGAGGCTCTCCAATGATATCCTCAACCGTCATACGAGGGTTGAGTGATGAATACGGATCCTGGAATACCATCTGCATCTGCTTACGGTAAGGATGCATATCCACATCTATCTTCTTCTCACTGTCAAACAATACATTGCCGTCGAACTCAATGCGTCCTGCTGTAGGCTGATACAGACGTAAAAGAGTACGTCCTACGGTTGTCTTTCCACAGCCTGACTCGCCAACAAGTCCAAGCGTCTCACCCGGCTTTATGGCAAATGACACATCATCGACTGCCTTTAATTCCATCTTTTTAAATCCGTCATGAACAGGGAAATACTGCTTCAAATGGTCTACCTTGAGCAGGTACTCGTTGTTATTTGTCTCATTACTCATTTGATTTTCCCTCCTCCATCATATTCTTAATATTCATCCAGCATGATGCGAGATGATCCTCTCCAACCCAGATTTCCTCCGGCTTTTCGGTGAGACATATCTTCATAGCGGCATCACAGCGAGGGCAGAATGCACAGCCCTCTGGCATGTTGAGCATATTGATTGGTGTGCCCCCGATAGGAACAAGCCTGGTTTTTGAATTGGTCTTTGTAGGGATTGAACGAAGCAGTCCCTTTGTGTACTCATGCGCCGGGCTGTAGAATATGGCATCTGCTGTTCCTCTCTCACACACACGGCCGCCGTACATAACTATGATCTCATCACACATTGAAGCAATGACACCCAGATCATGTGTAACCATGATGATTGCCATGCCGAGCTTTTCCTGCAGTGACTGCATAAGCTCAAGAATCTGTGCCTGGATAGTCACATCAAGAGCTGTTGTCGGCTCATCTGCGATAAGGATATCCGGCTCACAGGCTAATGCCATAGCTATCATGACACGCTGTCTCATACCACCTGAAAGCTCATGAGGATACTGATTTACACGCTTCTCAGGCTCATTAACGCCTACAAGTGTGAGCATCTCTATAGCACGCTCTTTTGCTTCCTTCTTTGTACGATCTGTATGAAGAAGCACTGCTTCCTCAAGCTGGTAGCCTACCGTAAATACCGGATTAAGCGATGTCATAGGATCCTGGAAAATGATTGAGCAGCATTTTCCTCTGAAATCTGCCATTTTCTTTTTGTTCCATTTGGTGATATCCTCACCCTTATATTTTACTGAGCCGCCTGTGATGGCACCATTCTCAGCAAGAATCTGCATGATTGAATATGCTGTAACTGACTTTCCTGAGCCCGACTCTCCTACGATTCCAAGAGTCTTTCCCGGCTCAAGCTTAAAGCTGACACCGTTTACAGCTGATACGTCTCCGTTATCGGTCTTGAAGGTAGTGTGCAGATCAGATACTTCAAGAACAAACTTATTATCTTCCATCTTACTCACTCCTTACTATTTCGATAATTTAGGGTCAAATGCATCTCTTAAGCCGTCGCCGATAAGATTCAATGTAAGAACAATGATACAAATCGTAAGCGCCGGAAAAATAAGACGCAATGGGTAACTCTGGAGTCCACCACGCGCTGTATTTGCCAACGAACCAAGTGAAGGCATAGGAGCCGAAACACCAAGTCCGATAAATGACAGATAACTCTCAGTAAAGATGGCTGATGGTATCTGAAGCGCTGTAGTAATGATGATTACTGACAGACAGTTCGGTAAAATGTGTTTTCTGATAGTGCGGGCTGATGATGTTCCGATACACTTTGCTGCGAGAATGTACTCATTCTGCTTGATGGTAAGAATCTGACCTCTTATAAGTCTTGCCATTCCTACCCAGTAAAGCAATCCAAACACTATGAAAAGTGCAATCATGTTGACACCGAGCTTTGAAAGCACTGTACCCTTTATTACAGGTGTTAGCACCTCATTTAATACAACTGCGAGTAAAATGATGAGCAGCATATCCGGCAATGAATAAATGATATCTACTATTCTCATCATAACCATATCTACCTTGCCACCGCAGAAGCCTGATACGGAACCGTAAATGATACCGATTATAAGCACAAGCAGTGATGCAAACACACCGACTCCCAGCGAAACACGAGCTCCGTAAACAACACGGATAAAATAGTCTCTTCCGAGCTCATCTGTGCCAAAAATGTGTGGGAACAGCTTCTCACCTGCATCAATCTGTGCCTGCTCAGCATCGCTGTACTGGAAAGGTCCTAAGTTCTGTGCACCCTTAACGATATCTGCATAGCCGTAAGGCACAATCTTTGGTGCCAGAAGAATAACCAAAATAAGTAAAACCAAAACTATAATAGAACCCATAGCCAGTGGATTTTTGCGGAGTCTCTTAAGACCATCCTTAAAGAAGGTAGTTGACTCACCCATAACCTCCTGCTGGCGTTTCTCTTCATCTGATGCCTTGGCAAAATCCTTCATATCGAACTTGCTAAGGTCAATCTGTGTGGAGAAAGGAGCTCTCTTCATATTATCTTTCATCTTTATCTCTCCTTAATCAAGCTTAATACGTGGATCAATCACTTTGTATACAATATCTGTAATGAGGTTCGCGCCTACCATGATGACAGCAAGGAAAAGTGTTGTGGCCATAATCATTGTGTAATCACGGTTTGTGATACAGCTTACGAACTTGGAACCGAGTCCTCCGATATTGAAAATACTCTCAATAACCATTGAACCTGTGAGGATACCACCAATCATAGGTCCCACATATGTGATGACCGGAATGAGCGCATTACGAAGCGCATGTACAAATATAATCTTGTACTGATGTACACCCTTGGCCTTTGCCGTACGGATGTAATCCTGTCCGAGTGCATCAAGCATTGAAGTCTTTGTAAGTCTTGTAATATATGCCATCGGTGAAAGTGACAGTGACAGCACCGGAAGTAATACCATGTTGCTTCCTGAGCTGAAGGCCTGCACAACGCCAAGCTTTATACAGAAGAAATAAAGTAATAACGTAGCGATGACAAATGACGGCATCGACGTAATCAGTGTGACGAAGAATACTATAACTCGATCCGGCCACCTGTTTCGCATCAGCGCTGCTATCGAACCGAGCACCACTCCGAATACTATCGCAGTGAGCGCCGCTAAAAGTCCAAGCTTCGCTGAAATCGGGAAGCTCTCCCCGATGATATCTGAGATCGGACGGTCTGTCTTAAGACTAACACCGAAATCTCCGTGCAGCACGCCTGCCATGTAATTCTTGTACTGGACTATAAGTGGCTGATCCAGTCCGTAGCGTGCCTCAAGCTCTTTCATTACCGCCGGACTCTTTGCCTTCTCCGAATTGAATGGACCACCCGGAATTGCATTCATGGCAAAGAATGTAATAAGACTGATAATGAAGATTGTAAAAATCGCGAGAATAACTCTCTTTACAATGTACTTACCCATATTTTTCTCTCCCTCTTGGATTTGTATCGATAATGCATTATTTTTATTTTTTAAAGCATTATCACTGCACCACGTCAAAGTATTTTGTCTAATACGCAAAAAAGTGCGAATGACGTCATTGTCATTACACACTCCCTAATCTTGCTGTCTGATACAACTGTCGTTCTGACGCGAACATTTCTTTTTTATTATACACAGAAATCATACTTTGTCAATTGGATATATTTTCCTATATAATTTTCATTTCTGCATAAAAATTAGTCATTTTTTATAATACTCATTAATAAGGGTAATTTATGCAGTGTATAAGCATTATTTATACATTTTTATTCATTTTTATTTTTGCATTAAAATATTAATTTTCAGTACATGATTGCTTTGAATTGTTAAGTACCGGCGTTATTCTGGCATTAAACGGATATTTGGTGTATAATTACATATCATTATATATCAAGGAGCCACCTATGCTTACATACGACGATGCACTCAATCTCAACTACTATAAAAAAACAACCTTTACCGGCTGGATGAACGGCATGCGCTTTCTCATAAAGCGTGAGGAGCCAGTCATAAAGGAAGCCACCGAGGATACACCCGAGGAAAAGGGTGAGCCAATATTTCATGCATGGATATGGCCGGGGCCGTATATTTTTGACCTGACTGACGACAGCAAAAAGACTGACAATACCTTTCCATTTACAGATGACGGAAAAAAACAGTGTGTAGACTGGATTAATGAGGTCATTAGTGCGCACTCAAACGAATATCCGAAAAATAAAACAGATGGAGAAAACCTCTAAAAAACTCTTGACTTCTCACCAAAAATATTGTAGTATACGTTTTGTGAAAAAACACAAGGGCTTGTAGCTCAGCCGGTTAGAGCGCACGCCTGATAAGCGTGAGGTCGGAAGTTCGAGTCTTCTCAAGCCCATCCTTGTAATAAGCGTATTATGAAAGCCACGGATTGCTCCGTGGCTTTTGTTTTATGTGTATCTACACCTGCACAATGCGTCCGTGTCTGCCTATTCCTTTAAAAAATCCCGCATTTACTCCATCATACTTTTTGGCACTGCACTCAGAAATCATAAGCTGCTGCTTGTATTTGTAATCATCCCACTCTAGAATTGCTGTGACGTAGGGCTGTTCCTCCATTACACGCACAGTCGTTTTTTTCTTTGAAAACACAGGGTATTTTCCGCAGTACCCCTTTTGAAGCAGCTCCTGTTCAAGCGCTTTACGCTTTTCTTTTATGCGTTCATTTATCTGTTTTCCGTAATTTCTCTCCGGATAATCCTTTGATGCCTTTATCACAAGCTTATAAATATACTGATAAAGCGGTACTCTTTTTGCATCGGCTAAATGTCTGCTCAAAAGTTTTTCCGTTTTCTCACATGGATTTGCCCTGTAGCGTGCAATGAGCTTAAGATAATCAGTGTCCGAAACCTCCCTGCAAAGCTCCTCCATAATGTCTATTCCCTCTACACGGGCCGGAAAATGATACTCCATCAAATCGTCAGGTACCGGTGTCCATCTGCGAAACGGCGCAAAGTAAATAAGGCTCTGGATAAAGCATTCTGTCTCGTTGCAGTATTCCTTTCCCATGTACATATACTTATCAGCGATTGTTCCTACCATATATACAAGCATGCGCCACTGCTCCTGTCCCTTTACCCAGAAATGTCCTATTTCATGGTATTTAAAGCATGCCTCATGCACATGCAAATTATCAAACCAGAGTGTGACCACATTGTCCTGCTGGTGCAGAATGAGTCCATAACCTTTTTCACTTCCTAAAACCAACGATGCCGAAATAATTTCTTCCTCGCTATGATAATCGCCCTTTAACACTGCATTTTCCACAGTCAGATAGCATTCCACCGCGTCATTCATGATATATGGGATTATATATTTGTCGTCACTTCTGCATATATCAAATGAACCGTAATCAAAGAGCTCTGCGAGCATGTAAAATGCGCGTGGCATATCCTCTTTTAAGCCAGGAAGAGCTTTTACTAAATCCTTGTAATCCTGCATTGTGGTATCCTTTCGTATAGGAAAAAATGATAAAAAAATAAGAATTTCAGAAGTAATAAAAACCTCTGAAACCCTTGTAAATAGTACGGGCAACAGGACTTGAACCTGCACGGTCTCCCACTAGAACCTAAATCTAGCGCGTCTGCCAATTCCGCCATGCCCGCAAACACTTTGACAGTATATCATTTTGTTTCATGTGTGTCAATATTATTTATCACATTACAAAAGTGAACTATTCACATTCAAACTGTATTTCCACAACAAACCGCTTCCCCTCAAGCCTTGCTTCAATACTTCCGCCCATTCTCTCCACAAGCTCCTTTGCAATCGAAAGCCCAAGCCCGCTCGATGATATACTCCTCGCCTCATCGGCTTTGTAAAAGCGCTCAAACACCTTGTCCACGTCTATATCATCAGGATTTTTTACATCATTTGAAACCAAAATATGGACAAACCTATTTTTTGAAGTACGCTCGTCATCTGAAGCCCTGCAATTGCACGAATCCTGCTGCCTCATCTGTATGCAGATGCTCTTCTGCCCATGCACCAGCGCATTTTTTATTACATTCTGAAACACCCGCCTGAGCGCCTGCACATTTGCAGTGATAAATATCGTGTTCTCACATATATCAAGTGACGGCTCAATGCCCTGCTTTTTCCACTCCTCATAATACGAAAACACTGTCTGCTTTAAAAGTCTGCTGACACAGCAATTAGACAACTCTAGCTTGAAGCTGTCATTTTTAAGCTTTGTGAACATAAATAGCTCCTCGAGCATATCCTTAAGGCTTGTGATGCGCTCCTGGATAATATCTATATAATGCTCCTGCGCTCTCTTGTCAGTCTCATCCCTAAGCAGCTGAAAATAGCCGTCCAGCGAGGTAAGCGGAGTGCGGATATCGTGCGACAGGTTTGTGTACGTGTCAGATATCATCTGCTCCTTTTTTGCCGCCGCCTCACGCTGCCTGTGCCATTGCTCTAAAAATCTGTTTATGCGCTCCTTAAGTCTTCCGATATCAGCCATGTTGGTATCGGTTAAAAGGAGCATATTTGTATCCTTTTCGCATAAAAAATCAAGCTGTTCATTAATGTCACGAAGCTGTGCCCTTATTTTTACGAGCACAGCTATTAAGACAGCTACCGAAACTGCAAGTATTACAGTCAGTATTTTCCAAATCATGTTTTATTCCTCATTCAAAACACATTATATATCCCTGCGTTTAAATACACCGTACACTGCAATCAATGACACCACTGCCCACACAGCGGCTACCGCAAATGCACCGCCTACGGTCTTTGCAGACGCACTCAGATCAAGCTCAGAAATCTGATTAACAATAAGGTAATCATTTATATCAAAGTTCTTTACTCCGATTTTTTCAATAAGTATATTGATTCCACTGAAAATCAGTGTAAAGATACCTGTACACATGCACACAGCGATAATCATGCTGATTACATTGTTTTTTATAATGATTGCCATTGCCATGACAAAATATAAAAATAAAAGTGTGACCACATACTGGCTGCCAAGCATCTTAAAGAAGTCTGCTGCATCTCCGAATTCTGCTCCATGTAAAAACAGCGGTGTCGCAATACACTGGACGATCACATCAAGTGCCATAGCCACAAGGGTAAATACCGCAAGCGCTATCATCTTTGAAAACAGCAGCACTCCACGGCTCTTCACCTGTCCGCCTACACTCTTTATATAGCCGCTGTTTAGGTCTGCTGTTGAAAAGAGCACCGTAAATATCGCAAGTAAAAGTGCCAGGTCAAGACCCGCTATATCGCTTTCAACCATATCTGCTATGGTCGGTACCTCATCTGACATGTCGGATTCATCCATTTCAAGCCCGACTGTTGCCGTTGGTCCATTCGACGATTCCACTGATGCTGTATCGTATTCATCTGCTATCTCACTGTCTGACTCACTTACCATAGTGACCTCATCAGTTGTTTCCACGATGCCCTCTGCCGCCATGCTTCTGACAAGAGCTGTCATACCGCTCATAGCTATTGCGAGTGCCATAGCTATTACCAGTATAACATAAGCTGACTTTGTATGTATCAGTCTGTAAATATCCATTCTTACCGCATTAAACATTTGTCGCACCTCCTGTGATACTAAGGAAATATGTCTCAAGCTCCATTCCTGTGACCGCTAGCTGTGCCACCGAAACTCCTGCTGTGACCAGCGCTGTATTTAAGGCGGCGCTATCATTCAGGCGCTCATAGACATCTATATGATTTTTGTCCACTATCATGTAGTGCACAAAGCCCATCTTATCGAGCACAGGCACTGCTTTATTTGGATTGTCCACTGTCAGTGTAATCTTCTCACTGCACTTGGAAAGCAGCTCCTCTCTGGTAATTTCCTGAAGCAAGGCTCCATTATTTATAATACCGTAATCTGTGGCAAGCTTTGAAAGCTCCTCCAATATATGGCTTGAAATAAACACAGTCATATCCTGCTGTGCACACAGATTCTGAATCGTATCACGCACCTCTGCAATTCCCTGTGGATCAAGTCCGTTGATAGGCTCATCAAGCACTAAAAGGTCAGGCTCTCCAACCAGCGCCATGCCGATTCCAAGCCTTTGCTTCATACCAAGTGAAAAATTCTTTGTCTTTTTCTTTCCCACATTTAACAGACCTACCCTATCCAGTATGCCCTCTGCATATCCCTTTTTACTGATGCCGAAGAGACGGCACTTCATCTCGATATTTTCCTTCGCCGTCATGTTTGGATATACACCCGGTGCCTCAATCAGGCAGCCCACTCTTGAGCGTACCTTTGACAAATCCTTTCCAGAGTATCCAAACATGGATATCTCTCCGCTTGTCGGCTTTGCCAGACCACCGATCATTCTCATACAGGTAGTCTTGCCGGCACCGTTTCTGCCGATAAATCCATAGATTGCACCCTTTTTGATGTGGATATCCACATTGTCAACCGCTTTCTGGTGTCCATACTGCTTGGTCAGTGCCTTTGTCTGCAATAATATTTCACTCACAATCAAATCTCCTTTTCTTTTATTCCTTAGCAACCTTTTAATCATAATATAAATGTAAAATCCTAATACATCGCTAACAAAAAGTAAAAAAAGAGTAAAGCTTGTTTACCTTTACTCTTTCATTTTGTAGCCTATGCCCCACACGGTCTCTATGTACTCGTCATCGGTCAGCTTTTTTATCTTCTTTCTGATATTGCTGATGTGCACATCAAGAGTCTTTGTCTCGCCAATATACGGCTCATCCCAGGCATATTCAAATATGTCCTCCTTGGCAAACACCTGTCTGGGATGCGCCATGAGAAGCTCAAGTATGGCAAACTCCTGCTTTGTGATGCCGTCAACAGCACTATCTGCCACGTAAAGCTGTCTTGAAATCCGATCGAGCACAAGCTGTCTGTGCTCTATTTTAACGGGTCCCGCTATGTATGTATTTGCAGTATCTCCCTGCCCGGTCTCATTTTCTGCTTTTGTCTGGTTTTCCCCTGCCTTGCCCGACTTTGAAGGCACATCTGCCACCGCATGACGCAGCTGCACAGCCACTCTGGCAACGACCTCCTTTATCTCAAACGGCTTTGTGATGTAATCATCAGCGCCTGCCACGAGCAGATTGATTTTCTCATCCAGCTCATCCTTTGCCGTAAGGATTATCACCGGAAGTGACGCATCCATCTGCCGTATCAGTGCCAGAAGCTCCTCCCCTGAAAGCCCCGGAAGCATCAGATCCAATAGCACAAGCGCATAAGCTTCCCTGTCCAGCTTAAGCAAAAGCTCTCCCTCTGTGCCTGACCATGCCTGTCTTGTTCTATATCCGGCTTTTGAAAGCGCTGTCGCAAGCAGATCATTAATGTCCTTGTCATCCTCTATTATAAGTATCTCCCCGTATTTGTTGTCTGTCATAATATTCCCTTTCTCTATCTGTTGTACCACTTCTATAATAACACTTCTATACTGACAAAATCATGCCGGACGCATTTATCTCACTATGCGTCCTATTCGTTTGAATCCGCTATTCGGTTGTTTTTGCAAACTTTAGTTTAGCGCCAATACACACCCAAAAAACAACAGTAACTTTTTATATTCTAGAAATATCCCTCGACTCCCTGCACCAGTCCGTCTGCCAGATTTTCAAGTGTGGCATCGCTGTGGTCAGAGCATGCGTTGCCAAGCTCTACATCCACTGACGGTACCGTGCTGTATGAGGTCTGTGTCAGGTCTATCGCCATTGAGCCATTACCGTTTATCTTTGCGCCATGAGCGCGCAGTCCTTCTATCAGGCTTGCCCCAAGTGCATCATGCTGCTGCCAGTGCGATGCAACCGGCTCCATTCCCTTTATGCCTCCCGGCACTGATATGTAAAAGCAGCCCTTATCGTAGCTTAGTCCGTCGCCATCCCAGTGCAGAGCAATATGACAGTCTGCCGCATTATTGCAGATGACAGTACGTGCCACATTGTCAAGCTGTACATCGCTTCCGTCTCTTACCATAAGCACATCATAGCCTGCCGAAAGCAGCTTGTCCTTTAATATCTGCGCCATACGGAGTGTGACAGAGCTCTCCGGTGTACCATCATTAAAGGACATACCGCCTGAAACTGCCACTGCTTTTGTTGCGCCTGCGCCTGTTGTACCACCTGTGGTCTTTGCAGAGCCGTCCGGATGACAAAGTGTCTTCACCGAAGTTCCTCCGCTTGTACCGTGTCCGGCATTGACACCTACTACTATGTTTTTGCGGTTTGCTGTAGCCTTGTACATGACCGCACAGCCTGAATTTATCGCTGAATGATCTGCATACTGCCATGATGGATTTAGTGACACTGATTCTCCATTCTCATAGGATGCTCTTTCTACATACTGATAAGAGGAATTATTTTCACCTGAATTGTTCTGCTCCTCGTCCTGCTGTTCGGCAGTCTGTTCTTCCTGCTGTGCTTCTGTCTGCTGTGTTTCTTTTGCGGCCTCTGTTACCACCTCTGTCACGGCTTCTGTTTCCGTAGGCATCTCAACCTTCTCTGCAGCCTGTGTCTCTGTTGCAGGCTCTGTCGGTGTATCCTGTGCTTTTTTGCCGCATGATGCGAGGGTAAATATCATCATGCCTGTAAGTAATATTGCTGTAAATCGTTTCATTTATTAAAACTCCATTTTCTTTTTACTACATTATAGACAACCCCATGATATTGTTCAAGTATTAGGCAACATTACTTTCATTTTAGGGGCCAGTTTTAAATAGTCAATAGAAATTGTATTTCCTCTAAAAATCAGTTATACTATATGTGAATGCATCGAACATATTTTAACTTGGGAGGCTTGCATGGAAATATTAAAACTGCCTGTAGGAATTGATAATTTTGAAAAAATACGCCGTAATAATTTTTATTATATTGACAAAACAAAGCTTGTCGAACAGGCTTTACATAATTGGAGTGAAGTAACGCTGTTCACCCGTCCAAGGCGCTTTGGAAAGACTCTTGGCATGAGCATGCTGCGCTCGTTTTTCGAAATTGGCACGGACAAATCACTGTTTGACGGATTATATATTTCACAAAATAAATCTCTTTGTGATGAGCATATGGGCAAATATCCTGTGATATTTATTTCACTTAAGGATGTCGAGGGTTTATCATATGATGAGGCATTTCAGGTATTCTCCAGAATTATAGGAAATGAAATCAGCAAATTCTCCTTTTTGGCAGAAAGTGATAAATTGACAGTTTTGGAAAAAGAACAGTTCAAAGGATTACTTCATATAGAAAAGGGAAAGTTTATTTTTGACAAGGATACCTTTACCGCTTCATTAAAGCTTCTTTCCCAGCTTTTATATAAGCATTACGGCCAAAAGGTAGTCATCCTGATAGATGAATACGATGTGCCACTCGACAAGGCATACCAGAACGGCTACTACTATGAGATGGTCTCTCTCATCAGGGGCTTGTTCGGACAGGCGCTAAAGACCAACGATTACTTACAGTTTGCTATTTTGACAGGCTGTCTTCGCATATCAAAAGAAAGCATATTTACAGGATTAAACAACTTTGAAGTCGTTTCAATCATGGATTCAATGTATGACGAGTGCTTTGGCTTTACAGATAAAGAGGTTCAGGAAATACTTAAGTATTTTAATCTTTCAAAGCATTATGCAGATATAAGGGAATGGTACGACGGCTATCATTTCGGCAACACCGATATCTACTGCCCGTGGGATGTCATAAGATATTGCAAGAGCCTGTGTGCAGATCCCACTGCAAAGCCGCAGGACTTCTGGTCAAATTCAAGCGGAAATGCTCTGGTCAGAAGCTTCATTGACAAGGCCGATGTCCAGACCAAGGATGAGATTGAGCGCCTGATAACAGGCGAATACATTGAAAAAGAAATATCCCAGGAGCTGACCTACGATGAAATTGACAAAAGCATCGCAAACCTGTGGAGTGTGCTCTTCACCACCGGTTACCTGACCAAGCAGGGTGTGACTGACGATGGCAAGGTGCGTTTATCAATACCAAACCGCGAGATTAAAAACCTTTTCATCAAAAAAATCCGCGAATGGTTCAGCGATACAACCGCAAATGACGGAAAGACACTTGAACAATTCTGCAATGCATTTGTGGATAAGGATACCAAAAAAATAGAAGAGCTTTTTGGCGATTATCTCTGGAATACAATAAGTATAAGGGATACCGCAGTTGCCAAAGATAAAAAAGAAAATTTCTACCATGGTATCCTGCTTGGTCTGCTGGGCTACAAGGCAAGCTGGCTCATCAAATCAAACACCGAATCGGGCACAGGCTACAGTGATATCCTCGTTGAAGTTCCAAACAACAGAACCGGCATCGTGATAGAGCTTAAATATGCCGAAAACGGCGATATGGATGCAGCCTGCGATGAGGCACTGAACCAGATTGAGAAAAAATCATATGTGGATAAGCTGAAGCAGGATGGCATGCGCAATTTCATCAAGTATGGAATTGCTTGCTTTAAGAAGGATTGTAAGGTTGTGGTAAGTAAATAAGACACGCATTTAAACAGGCGTAGAGAGACTAGCTCCACGCCTGTTTACTATTCTTTTAATACACATTTTGTAAGTCAATATATTAATTATTTCTTTCTATTATCATAAACACCAAGTACTTGTACTATTAATGCAAGCAACATAATAATAAATAAACCTATACTATTTCCATATAAAAATATAGTAAATGCCTGTATTGCAACAACTACCCAGTTACCTACTAATAAAATAAGTTCAAGGTTATTTTTCATTTTCATTTTCTCCTTTTCTTAACTTTTTATATAAACTAGCAAATGGTAAAATGTTGAAAGCAACACTTTCTAAAAATACTCTATAATAAACTCAATTACTTTCTTAAACTTTCCTTGAATAATCATTCCAATAGTTCCCACTATAACAATAATTATTCCTATATAAAACATAACATATGAATCAATAAACCATGTTGTTATTTCCATTATCACGCATCCTATGACAAAAATCATTACTGACAAATTAGAAATTATTTTTTTCATTTATCCACGCCCTTGTTCTATTTTCTTAGGTGCCTCATATTTGATTAATATAATCATCAATTTTATTTTTCACATACAATAAGGTATTCCTATACTTGCCCGGAATATTTGCCCAACAGTCATATAGCAGAATCATATCTTTCTTTTTATTAATTTCCAATTCTTTTTTCCATTGGTATGAATCAATTACTTGAAGAAAATAATCGAAATAATCTCTCCACAATTTTGAATATTGTCCTACATATAATTTCATTCTCAGTACAACATTACGGATATTGCCTACGTAATCCTCATTCTTGCTAAATATAGCATAAAATACATACAGTGTAACAATATCAAGTTCCTTTATATCCGGCGAAGTACTGATTTCCTCCGGTTCCATAAAAAGACTTTTTAATATATTGTTTACATATGCCGGTTCTGTATAATCATTATCATATATATTCTTAGCCAGTCTCCTCTTAACCATGCCAAGAACATAGTTTTTATTTATATCATCATCATAGAAATTTTCCACCCTGCAATCATCATAAACTTTATTCAAATACAAAGCTCCATTCCCTCTTCTAATGTTGCGAAGCTTGAAATTATCTCCATGAAATTTCCGCTCATAAATCATGTCCAATGCTTCAAACTCTGCAAATAAAATAATCACTATCAGCGCTCCTGCCGGTTTAAAGCATAAAAACAAAATCATTACACTAATACCAAAAATATATCTTCCGATCTTTCTTGCAATTATGCCCTCTCTTAAAATCCGTATCATCTCTTCATATGAAAATCTGTTATACTCTTCATCATCAATAAAATCACAATAAACAACCTCAGGTTTTTTTCCAATTTTTACCTCGAGCTTCCCATCTACACTATTTATAAGAAAAGGGAAAATGCATAATGGGCACTTTATTGAATACCTGATTCTCAAATATAAAAACCTACTCAATGCTATAACCTGTAGCATTATAACATCTGATACTGTAACTGAAATTACAAATATAGTAAACGATACTATCCAGGTGTAAAAATCTCCCTTAGAAAATAAAACTCTGTAATCTAAAAATGTACTGACAACAATCCCCATTATTGAACTACAAAATATACCAAACCAATAAAATTTTATACAATTAATACCATTTTTTAGCATTATCACCCTCATCCTCAACTGTTGTTAATTTCTTTATATCCTATAATCCATATATCTTCAACCATAAATACATGAATGACACGAATGGTACTCAACAAATTTAGCAGGCTTATCTCTAAGATAAAAATAACATGACAAATACCATATTTCAATAATAACCCCGTGAACGTTGTACTTAACTACTCAATACCTATTTTTATCATATTGTATTATACCTCTTGAAATTATCTATAGCTCAATTATAGACAAACTCACAGTATTTTTCAAACAAATAATTATAACCATAAATGCCCTAATTTTTAGATAATCAATAGAAAATGTTATTCCTCTAAAAATCAGTTATACTATATGTGAATGCATCAAACATATTTTAACTTGGGCGGCTCGCATGGAAATATTAAAACTGCCTGTTGGAATTGATAATTTTGAAGATATACGAAGATCTGGGTTTTATTATATTGACAAAACTATGTTTATTGAGCAGTTTTTAAATACTTGGAGTGAAGTAACGCTGTTCACCCGTCCAAGACGCTTTGGCTTTACAGATAAAGATGTTCAGGAAATACTTACGTATTTTAATCTTTCAGAGCATTATGCAGATGTAAAAGAATGGTATGACGGATATCACTTTGGAAATGCCAATGTATACTGTCCATGGGACGTGATAAATTACGTGGATCTGCTCAGATTGGAGCCTACTGCAAAGCCGCAGGATTTCTGGTCAAATTCAAGTGAAAATGCTTTAGTCAGAAACTTCATTGACAAGGCCAATGTCCAAACCAAGTATGAGATTGAGCGTCTGATAGCAGGCGAATACATTGAGAAAGAAATATCCCAGGAGCTGACCTACGATGAAATCGACAAAAGCATCGCAAACCTGTGGAGTGTGCTCTTCACCACCGGTTACCTGACCAAGCAGGGTGTGACTGACGATGGCAAGGTGCGTTTATCAATACCAAACCGCGAGATTAAAAACCTTTTCATAAAAAAAATCCGCGAATGGTTCAGCGATACAACTGCAAATGACGGAAAGACACTTGAACAATTCTGCAATGCATTTGTGGATAAGAATACCGAAAAAATAGAAGAGCTTTTTGGCGATTATCTCTGGAATACAATAAGCATAAGGGATACCGCAGTTGCCAAAGATAAAAAAGAAAATTTCTACCACGGTATACTGCTCGGTCTGCTGGGCTACAAAGCAAGCTGGCTCATCAAATCAAACACCGAATCGGGCACCGGCTACAGTGATATCCTGGTTGAAGTACCAAACAACAGAACCGGCATCGTGATAGAGCTTAAATATGCCGAAAACGGCGATATGGATGCAGCCTGCGATGAGGCACTGAAGCAGATTGAAGAAAAATCATATGTGGATAAGCTGAAGCAGGATGGCATGCGCAATTTCATCAAATATGGAATTGCATGCTTTAAGAAGGATTGTAAGGTTGTGGTAAGTGAATAAGACACTCATTAAACCAGGCGTAGAGAGACTAACTCTCTGCGCCTGTTCAACTGACACTTTACTTGACAAAATGGATACAAAATTTTTTAACAAACATTTTTTATAAGCTAAACTCCAAAAAAGCCAGCCGGTTGCAAACGGCTGGCTTTTGACTGTATTCAACAATAACTTTGTACTACAGTTCACGTCCGCATTTTGGACAGTATTCAATTCCCATTTCATGCAAAAAGATTATTGTATTATTAATCCCCACATTAATCTCTAAAGCCTTTCTGTCCGGTATCACCGCAGCATCAACATTCATTACAGCTTTAGCATCTCCTGTAGCCTTCTCTGTATCAAGCAGCCATTTTATCTCCCTCATTACCCTGTCGATGGTGTCATCATCAATCTTGCAGTTTTGCATTGCTTTTTTGCAGTATGCTTTTAAAATATCGCTAAATGCTCCACTGTCGAACATTTTAATGATTTCTTCATCTGATCGTTTAGAGCCAGATATTATACCTAGTATTTCTAATGTTTTTTAAGATTTTTAATATCTTTTATTATCTGTTTTATCCCTATTATTCATATTCATCAAAGTTTTTGTCTCCAAAATGTCTCCACCTAGAAAAAAACTAATTGTAAATGATACTATTTATATGTTGTAAATTGCAATATATGCTCTTCTTTATTAAAAATAATACCAATTAAAACAATTATTATCATGATAAAAATTGTAATTTTTATAAAAAATGAATATTCGATATATTGGTTAAAAAGCATTATTGCATTAGATCCCCAATGCAATATTATACTATATATTATTTTATTATATTCCAAATATATTTTCGCCCAAATAAATGATAAAACCAAAGTATAAACACCTGCGGTAAGCCTTGTGAAAAAAGATGCGGCGTTGCAAATATTATTGTATTAACCACAAGCATCCGTATTGTATTTTTATTACCATACAAATCAAAAAAAATTTTTCTAAAAAATATTTCTTCACATATTGGAGCTAATATTAACATAACTATAATATTGTAAGCATCAAGATCTACCTCTGTATTAAATTCTAAAACACCGCAGAGTTTTGTTATAAAATAGCCAAACTGTAAAGCTATTATTGAAGATAGCGTTTGTTTACTAAATACATTAACTAACCTAAATGCTGAAATCCTTCGCAAGCTTTTCCTCTGTGTTCCTTTAACATAAAACAGCATCGGAAGCATAATAAAAAAGTATAAATAAATATATCCGATTATTTTATTTACATATTCACTCAAATTACTATATCTTATCAAAATTAGTTTTAGCACAATATAGCTTGCCACTATAGTTAAATATAATATAGAAACAGATAAGTTTTTATTATTATATTTCACTTCTTCTTATTCCTTCGAAACTGATAAAAATTATTATTATTAAATAAATAATAAGAACAATTGCCTCTCTCATTAATATAGAATTCGATAAGTCTCCCACCAAATACTTTGGTGCACCAAAAATTGTATACTTAGAAATATCAAATTCCATAGTTTTTATAAATTTATTTATAATACTATAAAGCATACTTGAAAAAAACAAATAATATACCATTGGTGCTATTAATGCCACTATTTGTTTTTTTGCTATAAACACAATCATCTCTACCAAAGCTCCGACAGTAACATTTAATATAAACTGCATAATTAGCATTCTAATGTAAGAGCTAAATGTACCTAAACTTCCTGTCTTCAAAAAAAATATATTACATATAACTGTTGCCAAAAAAGTAGCTATAAGCATCATTGTAATGTATAAAATTAATATCACTAATTTAGAAACAAAATAATATTGTCTATTTTTTGCATTAATAATTGTTTTTATATATCCAGAAGAATAATCTTTACCAGCAATTAATGCGGCAAAAATTATAGTAAATACAATCAAAAAATCTCCTGATATAATATCTTCACACCAATAATAAAATTCATCTGCCTTTTGAGGATTGACTTCTGTAAAAATTTCTTCTGCTGCAACACCATTTATCTCTATTTCATTACCCTTAATTACATTGTTAGATGTATATATTGAAATAATTGAAAGTAATAAAACCACTCCAAGAATTAACCACAATATATAGTTTTTAAAACAGATATACGCTTCCATCCTAATTGAATCTATCACTTTATTTTTCATAATTAATTCCTCCGACATACTTGAGATACAAGTTTTCTAAACTTAGATTTTCAGGAATACTATTTCTATCACAAGAGTATACAATTTTCCCATTCTTTATAAATAAAAAGCGAGTAGCAACCTTTGATAACTCTTCAAGTAAGTGACTTGAAATAATAACAGTTTTTTCTTCTTCTACGCTCATTTTCTTTAATAGTTCTCTTATTTCTAAAATTCCAGTAGGATCTAATCCATTTAATGGCTCATCTAATATCAAGAAATTAGCATTACCTACTGCTGCTAATGCAATCCCTAGCCTTTGTTTCATACCTAGAGAAAAATTTTTCACCTTCTTTTTATCTAATTTTAATCCGACTAAGTTTAATAATTTTATTCTTTCTTCAGCGTTATCTTTCCCTAAAAAAAGTTGCTTTGCTCTAAGATTTTCGTCTGCAGTTAAATAAGGAATAATTCCTGGATTTTCTATTAATCCTCCTATAACTAAATTATCATCAAACATCATTTTTCCATCTGTAGGTTTTATGTGTCCACACAGCATTTTTAGTAACGTTGTCTTGCCAGCACCATTTTCGCCTATAAGTCCTATAATTTCACCTTTAGTTATGGTAAAAGACACTTCGTCTACCGCTTTTTTATCTCCATAAAATTTTGATAACTTTTCACATTTAAATATCATTTTTTACTCCACCCAAAATAAATCTTCAAATTTAACTTCAAGAACCATACATAAAATCCATGCCAATTTAGCAGTTGGACAATACTTTCCCGTTTCCAACGCATTTATAGTTTGTCTAGATGTTCCTGTCATTTCAGCTAGTTCTTTTTGTGTAATATTTTTTTGGTTCTAACTTCCTTTATATTATTTTTCAAAACTGTATTATTCAAAATAAGATCACCTCATAATAAACCATTTAACTAATGCCAATAAAGCGGCTAAAACCATAATTATACCAACAAAAAAATATTTTTTATATTTTTTTGTTGCTAAACACATATACAACTGAAATACTCCAACACTTCCAAAAAAAACAAATATTATATCTCTTACATCTTCCCCACCAATCCCACGAATTAACGTCACAATTGCCGAGCAAACAAATATAGAAAAAATCAATATCTTATTTCCTTTAGATTGGCAATACTCTTCATATTCATCTTTTTCTTTATTCTCAAATTTATAATTGTTTATAATTTCTACTTCGTCCTTCATAAATTTGCCTCCATGTCAAGTTTTATTTACATTTAGTTTTTATTTTTTCGTTTATTATCTTCCAATAATTTGCATTCTATAATATGTACAATCACAACCCATATGCTTAAAAAATCAAAACTCATAAACACACAAACTATTATTTCTTTGAAATTCAACTTATTTTTTATAATACCTAACAAAAGTATAAAAAAGAAGAAACAAAATCCAGCAATATTTATTAAATCAAAATTATTTTGATGGTTTGCTTGATTTCTTGCTAGATAGGATTCTAAAACACAAAAAATTGTTAATGCTATCACAGATACAATGTAAATTCCCCTTGTATAAACAAATCCCATACCTATGCCCATCACAGCATTTATAATATATCTTTTCATTTTCTTTCCTCATATAATGACTAAACTATAAATTTAATATTTTTCTTAATACAATAATCACAAATATAATTATTAGTATTACATTATTAATTTGAACCAAAAAATTATAAATAATATATTTTCTTTTCTTTAAAGGTCTTTTGTCGATCAATTCTGATTCATTATTTAAAATTGAACATATATAGTATAGGTCAAATTTATAATATATGCTTAAATTTCCTAAAACGGGAAAAAGATTCGACAATGCAATACCGCATAGAGCTAAACCAAATTTTCTTGGAACAATAATCAATAAAATAATGCATGAAAAAAAATCAATGCGTTTATTTTCATGCCCGCCAACATAGTTAAAACTTTCTCCTTTATTCCCATTTTTTCCATTCCACATATTGAAGTATATGCCACTGGCATTCCGAAATAAAATTTTATTCCAAATTCAGGAATTTTACCGCCCCATCTCTTGGCTTCTATTGCGTGAAAACATTCATGTATTATTAAACTAAATATCATTAATAATCCTGAAAATAGTCCTAGAGAAAGATAATTTACTTCCTTTATAATTTTTATTATTCTAATCACATTTAATGGTAATACAATAGCTGCAATCATCACTACCAAAAAAAATAAAACATTTGTAAACTTTGAAATTTTTATTAATATATATTTGTACTTATTTAAAATTTTTTCTGGATAACATATGCCAATTTTTATTTCGTACCATTTATATATTTTTTTGATTTATTATAATTTAATAGCCCTTTTGCAGAAAATACATCTATTAAATCATCAATCTCTTTTTTTGAGTAGAAATTACATATCTTATAAACAGAATTTTTGTCTTTTCCTAATGATAAAACTTTCCAAACCTTATATTCTTTATTACCTAATTTGTAAACCTTCTTCTCAATTCTATTGTATAACATTCCAGTTAGTTCATCTTCATCTGAAATATCAATCACTATCTCAGCCAAATAATCACCCCTAATCTTATGATGTTGGGGTCAAAAGCCCCTCTATAGTACCTTGAAAAGTTCATATATTTTGTAGTAAATACAAGCCTAAATGGTTTACTTGTTGTATAATAGAGATATCCAAGCCACAGTGTGGCTTGGGAAAGAAGGTAATCTCTATGTCATTCAAAGAAAACGCTTACCAGCAAATGTCATTGACAGATAGTTTTTCCAGATTAACTGCCAGAGAACAAAAAGCACTGGAAAAATCCTGGGCAAAAGTCTTTGCGGATGAAATATTTCCTGCCATTGATGAAAAACGTTTTTCTGTCCTATACAGTGATAAGGCATCCAGACCGAATACTCCGGTAAACGTGATTGTTGGTGCGCTCATTATCAAAGAGCTTTTTGATTATTCCGATGATGAGATGGTTGAAAATCTTATGCTGGATTTTCGAATCCAGTATGCTCTGCATACAACAAGTTTTGAAGAACAGCCTTTGAGTGACAAGACCTTGAGCCGTTTCCGTAAGCAGTGTTATGATTATGAAACGCTTCACAGCAAGGATCTCTACCACGATTGTGTGAAAGATTTAAGCAATTCCATTGCAAAAATGATGGGAATCAGTGGTAAAGTCAGACGTATGGATTCCATGATGGTTGAATCCAACATCCGTAAACTCAGCCGAATGGAACTGATATACACCTGCATTGCAAAGTTGGCGATTTATATGAATAAAATCAATGGCTCTGCTCTGCCTGACGACTTAAAACACTATACCGATCCTAACGATTTTAACAAAGTGATTTACCATCAACGCAGCACCGATGCAAATGAACGCATAAAGCAGCTATTAATGGATGCAGATAAGCTTCTTGCCTTGTGTGAGTCTGGTTACAATAATTCAACAGAGTATGATCTGTTTGTCAGATGTCTGTCAGAACAGACCATAGTTGAAAATGAGAACCGAAGACTCCGCACGAAAGAAGACGGCGGCATTAACTCAGCCATGATGCAGAATCCCTCCGATCCTGAAGCGACTTCCCGAAGCAAAGCAGGAAAAGAGCATCGGGGATATGCTGCCAATCTTGAAGAATCCGTTGGAGCCAATGGTTCTGTTGTCACAGAGTACCAGTATGAGCAAAACAACCATAGCGACAGTCAGTTTATTCAGGAACATCTTGACCAGATGGATAAACAGGAAGAACGGATTGTTATCGTCACGGATGGTGCATACAGCGGAACAGAAAACACACAACTTGCAAATGATAAGAACGTAGAACTGATTACCACAAGTCTGACAGGAAAGGCAGCTCCCGATATCATCGCCGATTTTGAATTTAACGAGGAAGGAACGCAAGTCCTCAAATGTCCAGCAGGACATGCACCGAAAAGCTGCTCTTATAAGAAACAAAGCGATCAGTGTGCTGTTTCCTTTTTACATGAACAATGTGCCAACTGTCCGTATCAGGAACAATACAAGCCGAAGATCTTCAAATGGGTCGCAAAAATAGTAACATCCAAAGCGGCACATGAACGTGCAAAAATCCAACGAAGAATGAGCAGTGAGGAATTCAAAAACTATGCGAGACTCCGTAATGGAGCTCAAACTGTTCCATCGAATATGCGCAAGAATTACCATTTGGAAAAGATACCTCGTGGAAAACAGCGAGGCAAGTTCTTTTTCGGTTCCAAGATAGCGGCTCTGAATTTCAGAAAGCTCTTCAATTATAAGAAGGGTTTAGGTCACTATGCTCAAAATCCGGTAATTGCATAAAGTAAGTAAGGGAATATCAGCATATATCCAAGAAAAATCCGGCGTTATACTACAAAATATGAATTTTTCAAGGTGCTATAGAAATAGGGGCAAAGTTATTTATGGTTTTGACCCCAACATCATCTTATTAAATTATCATAGTTTCAAAAATATAAACCCAATTCAAACACATATTTAAATTGAATATTCCATACTATTTTACGCCATATCAACAAATTTTGTGGTCCTACTTTTGATACATCAGAAGCGGCTTGCATGGACTTATTCCACATTCTTCTTGACATAATGCCCTAGTTCTTAACGACCTGAACAATGGAATAAGAATATTAGGCTAGTGTCTATCCCCTGCAATACTATTCAGAACTTATGATGTAAAAGAATAAAAAGCCTCTTCAATCTTAATTTAAACATTGAGGAGGCTTCAAAAACAAATTCTCTGTTATTATAGTTTTACAATTACAAATCACATATACAAGCTTATACAGCTGCAGTTGCTGTAACTGGCAACCAAACTGCTGCTGCGCCTCCAGCTGCTAATGCCCCTTGGGCTACTTTCTTCCAATTAACTCCTGTTGGATCCATAACAGGATCCTCAGAAATTTTAAAGTTTGACATTTCATTTACTTCATCTACATTAAGCAGTGCCTCATCAGTGACGTTGTCCCATATTGGATCATAATAAAGTGTCGGTGCAGCATTAAATCCAGGAGTAAAAATCGTATATCCATCAAGACATACATTGTTCTTCCAACATTGGACATACTTAATTCTTGCTGTTTTTCCCATCTTTTCAAGCATGTAATTAAGCCTTCCTGCACGTGCGATTAACTCCTTGTTTTCTTTTTTTGATGCAATAATTGTGTTCATGTATGAACTCCTTCCTGTGACCGCCATGTCGCTTAAATAATGTAAATAAGTGAATATTAAATAAAAGAGCTCGCTTAAGCGAGCTCTAAGTATTTACCTGAGATTGTACAGATGGTACCAAGTGTAGCTGCAACTGCTTCTTTCAGTTTCTGAGGCGTAGCTTTTTTGACTGCTTTCTGTCTGTGTAACCACTTATACAAATAATCAAGTGATTCTTTATCAAAGATGAACTCAAGTTCTCTTTCTGAACCATCATCCTCGCGGTTTCTTTCGAGTAACTGTAGATTTCTTTCATCTACGTCTGTAGCGAAAAGATGTAATTCACCATCTTTAAATGCGTAACCTGTAACTTCAACTGTCATGTCTGACTCCTTCCTGAGCTCTTTTGAGCTCTTTAAACTTTATTAATAAGTAACTTTTTGGGCTTTCTTGTGAAATCCCTATGAGGATAAAAATTAAGATTATGAGGATTATCGCTGATGCAGAGGCTTTTATTTAGTTTTCAATGTGCATTTTTTTCGTTTGACATGATGAATTTAGTTCGGGTTCTGAATAACGAAAAGGACAGCCCTACGGCTGCTCGTTAGGATTTTTTATGTCCTTCAAAAAATCCGTATCCTTGTAGTTATTCATGGTTCTGAACTATAGTCAGCATTTCAAACGAATTGCACCTTGAACAACTAAAAGCATCTGCATCTGTGATAAGCCGGACTATCGACATTTGATGCATTACAGGGATTTCAAAAAGAAAGCTCAAAAAGTTGATAAGAAGCAGCATACGATACATTTGCATCCATTCAAAGCCTTCTCCTTAGAGGAGAAGGTTGGGTTGAGGTGACTCTCATCAAACATTGTTCGAGTTGTTCTTCTTTGAGCTTGCTTTTTAAACTCAAATTGAAGAATTGCGCTGGAGATGGTGCGCAACGAAGTCAGCAAGGAATAGTGCCAAAAATATTTACACTCAATAATAAAAAAATAATAGAAAACTGTGCTTACAAGCGATACTAATATGTAGGCAATGAATACATAACTAAAATATCATTCTATATTTATATGATTTTTTTAGTGTTTTTTTCTGAAATCCATATTATTACTGTGATTTTGATATGGAAAAAAAATCATACTCTACACAGATATGAAGCTGATTATATCAGCTTTATATCACCGCAACTTATAGACGTCAATCTGCAGATAGATTGATAAGCACCTCTATCCAATGATAGAGCTTTATATTCATATGGAGGATAATAATATGAATAAAAACCAGATCGCAGCTAAAAAGCTCGCAAACAACGTAACTACTAACAACATGGATTCTGTACTCAAGCGTTTGGAAGAGCACCTTATGAACAAACCTTTTCTAACAACCACAGACACTGCACCCGAACGTAGCATATTCTGCGAGGGTTTCGAAGAAATATGTGAAACCTTAACAATCATGTGTAGTGGTCCTAACGAAGACAATCTAATCGTGTGTAACAGTATTCCTCAATATGCCTACTATCATCTTGATGATGCAAAAAATGAACCTGAATGTTTTTTGCCAATTAATTTTGTAGACATAATCAAGAAAAATTGGGATGTGCTTAAAGGTGAGCCTTGTACATATGAGGCATTAATCAGCCTATGCCACATAATGTCATTATATGATGATGCATTTACTGAATTTGCTGAACTCTTTGAATTAACATTATCATCCATTAATTTTGACAACTCACTTACGTCCAGTATGTATTTAAATGCCGTTTCAAAAATATATTATGACAATGCTCGCTTTCCGCAGGATGATCCGTCAAAACTTTTGTTCCTCACAAAATTTATGAGGAACAAGCAAACCGATACTCCACCGCTCATCGGAGACGAGCCCTTATTATCTGAGCTCATTCATAATATGTTTGAACTTGCAACCAATATTGAATGTATAAATATTGAAAAGGCCTCATTCCTTTTTGATTTGTATGAGTGTCTTATCCGTGATCCTTCTAATTGCCCTGTCATATCAATTTATGATGCAATTATCAATTGCTGGGAGTTAGCAAGCAAATATGTATTCACATACGATATTTTATTTGTTCTTATTTTTTTAAAAAACAATTGGAAATTTACAAATGATGAAATGAATACTCTGGAAGTGTTGGTACATTCAATTAACACCCCAACTTTGAATTAATGGTCATAAGATTCAAAGTATAGCAATGCGCACAGAGAGGGTAGCCTATATGACCGAACACAGTGAGGGCATATAGCCAGGGACACTTCCCTGTGGCTTTAATGAGAGATGGGATATCAAGACGTGTGCCAACATTAGTATGCGTCAGCATACAATGATGGCGTACGGATTGATATGCTATCGAACATAAAAGCCAGCGCAAGGAGTTAGAGCCTCGCTCTGAGGAAGCTGCAAGCGGCCTCAATGCAGAGCAAATAACACGTAGTGCGCGTCAGCGGTCAAGCTCGCTTGACTTATTTGTATAGTCCGGAATGGAGATTTACAAGTTGTGCAAGCATTAGGAATATCATTTATATGAGCTTAAGCGAATAAAAATGGATGACCTTTGCCTGCACAACTTGTAAATCGGAATGATGGGCTATACATAACATAGAAAGGAAACACCATATGGCAGAAATAATAAAACACGTAAACGATTCACTGTACTGCATACGTCACGCATTGCGAGAGCTCCCTCCTGGTAAAATGCATGGAAATGAAGATATTGATACCACTCTTACAACAGAGAAAAACTACTCTCTTTTGCATGACAGATGCCACACTGCAGATGAAGCAAATCAGTATAGAAAAGATATTGAAAAAGAAATATTCAAATACAAACGCAAAGGACTTGTCCGAACAATAGAAATTGTTATTCAATGCCCTGCCGACTGTACAGATAAAAATGCTTTTTTTGAGACCTCATATAATTACGTCTGCAACAAGGTACTTCCAATGGGAGAAAAAAGCGTAATAGTTGCTCAGGTTCATGGAGACGAACATAAATATTTAAAGGATGAAAATGGCAATTTTAAATTAGATGAAAATGGAGAAAAAATCGACATTTCAAAAGATCATTTACATATCATCGCAGTGCCTGCAGTACGTGACACTAAACACTCTGATTATGATTGGAAACTTTCAGCACATGATCTGACAAGTCGAACACGTCTCAGACAGTTCCATCCGGGCATGCAGAAAGCATGTAACGATGCTGGCATAAGAGCTACCGTTTACACTCCCAAAAATAGCGGTGATGGAAAGACAATTGCTCTTTCGGTGGCGCAGCTAAAAGAGATAACAAACAAGACCGGCATTATTATCAAAAAATCCCTGACCATTGACAAATTGGCAGAAATACTTGCAACAAACCGAGATGTACAGATTCTAAACAAGGATCTGCAGAAAAAAGTTGACCAGTATATATCACACAATCACGATATTGAGCATCAGTTAAAAGAAAAAGATCATACTATTTCTGATCTGAAAAAAGAACTGGAAGAGAGCAGACAAAAAATCCGAGAGTTAGAAGTCTCAAAAGAGCAGGCGCAGACATGGGGTAATAATCAAAGCTGGGGCAATAATTCAGCCTGGGGAAACGATAAAAAATGGGGTGAAACCACCCTTGATCAGGAGGAAAAAATATGGTAACAAAAAAATATACTATCAGGCAGCAAATTAAATATTATCAAATTATACCTTATCTTATATTTGGTATAATATTGGCACTTACAGAGCCATACATATTTCAGTTAGTCTGCAATATGTATCATTTAGATTACAGAAATCCATTATTCACATTACTGGCATATGCTGTGCCACTTGGCATAGCTGCATTATGGATTTATGCATTCTTCTCTAATATACGGAGCAAACGATATACCCGCCTCACTGGGCGTAAATATGAAAGTGATCACATTAGATACAAGCGATCATATACTCAGCTAGTCGATTATTTTAAGGACGCTGATTCTTATCAGATTGATCCTGATACATTGCCACAAACAAACTGGAAAGATGCTGAGGGCATCATATTGGTAAGAACAAAAAACGGACATTTAATTCATATTAATTCATCTAAAGATGGTCAAATAACATGGGTTCTTGGCAATCCCGGAGTTGGCAAAACAGCTGGGCCGATTATAACAAGTGCAATGCGCTGGGGTGCACGTACTCCACTATCCGAAGCATCACAAAAGACTAATGGTTCTGTCTTTTGTATCGATCTAAAAAATGACATATGGAAGGCAACCCATAAATACAGAAGCATTAAACGATTTAATCTTATGGATTCCGAACACAGTTGTCATTTCAATCCATTAAACGGAATCGAAGAACTCTCGATTGATGACCGGTGTAATTTTATCGAAAACATGGCTTATAACATAATTCCGGCCCCAGCCGATGCATCGGCATCGTACTTTTTTGAAACTGCAGTCGATTATTTTGTCGGAGCATTTTTGTACTGTCTCGACAAAGACATTACACTGAGTTTTCCTGATATCTGCAAAAAAATTCTTGTAGGTAATCCTATCGATTGGGTACTAGATGTAATGATAGACGGATGCATCGAAAGCAAACAAAAATTAGCCAACAAATTTGGTGAGAATGAAAAAAATCTTTCTGGTGGTTATTCGCTTTGTTGTAGGTCAGTATTAAAGCTGATCAATAATAAAACGAGTCTGTTACTAGGCAATGATCCACATTATGAGTATATTTCGCCACAGATGCTTGAGGATGGATATGACGTATACATACAGCTTGATCAGATAGAACTTGCAAACTACAGCAGCCTGTTATGCCTGATTACACAGACATTCATATCTGCACAGTTAGACAGAGAAAACAATCCCAATGCCGGACGCTTGTCAGATGGAACACTTAGACCTTGCCTTTACATTCTTGACGAATTTGCTCAGCTTACGACACTAAGTTATGATATGATAAAAACGTTTTTTATGACGGGCCGAAGCCGGGCACTGAGTAGCATGTGCGCACTGCAGAGCAGAAGCTCCATAGCAGAAATGTTTCACTCCGAAAATGCCTGTAAGTCATTGATAGACTGTGTAAGCACATTCTGCTTCCTTAGTATTCAAGAAGTTGAAACAAGAAAGTGGGCATCCGATCTCATCGGCACCCACAAAGTTCTTAAGATATCAAATAATCTTCAGGACGGAACACAAAGTTCCGGACGCTCAGTATCAGAAACAAGAGAGCCTATCGTCTTTCCGGAAGAGTTTGGCTCTCTCAAAGATCCAGCCAATGGAAAAGATGAATTAATCATATATTCCATTGGAAAATACATTCGCGCTGAAAAACAGTATTACTTCAAATAGATGATAGTAATACTATAGATGCAAAAAAAACATTATCACGAAAGGAAATAAAAACAATGATTAAGAATTTATTATACCGCATTAAAGACAAATTTACACATACAGGAAGCAAGTTGGATAAACTTGCTCCCACTACATCGGCGGCAACAAACTTTGCTCATCTACATATAAATGAAGAGCCAAAGAAATATATTGATACTCACCATTTTAGTTATGAGTACTGCCTTGCACATTCAGGAGAAAGCATTAATGAAAGATTCCGCGAGAATCGACCGGACCATATTGATCTACACATTGCCAAAATGGTTTCAACAAATAGCACAAATACAGATCTCGTACTTTACAGAGGTGTATGCACGCATGTCTATGATTTGATGGTAGAAAATGCACGGAACATTCCAGGCTGTGATTTCTATGAAAAAGGATTTTTGGCAACCAGCCTTGTAAAAGGACAGGAAATAAATTACGATATCAAACTTCGTATACATGTACCTGCTGGAACAAAATGTGTATTTATGGGAAACGTTAATGACGAGCCAGAATACTATGAAGTAGACGTCATGCGTGGAGCAAAACTTAAAATCATCAGCATGGATGACGAATATATCAACTGCGAACTTCTTGAAACTGAATAATAACAGAGAAAGGGATATAATTCCGTAATGGGGTTATACCCCTTTTATAATGATTTAATAATCTTACAGAAGATTCCGACAATCATCAAACAGATACATTAATTCTAACATGTGTATTCCAAGCAGAAAAAGAAACAACATGAAAGAAAAATTATCTCAAAAACAATATTCAATTGTATCACAACAGAAAGTCAGCATGACTCTTTGTTTTTAAGCATCATCAGGAGGCCTGTCCTCATGGTCAACATATTCAGAGACCGGCCAGAGAGGATGCCACAAAGAATCCCCCTGTGGATCCTTGTACATAACAAGATGAAACACAGAGTCATACTGATACAGCCAATTCTGCTTTATATACCCGCTGTCACAAAGTATGATAGCATTTTTCTGTGATGAAAATCCAGGCATAAACTGATGTACCATAGATGTAGCAAACTCAAGATTGTATTCTTTTCTACCACATTCGGTATCCTAATTGTATCACCAGATATGATATCAATTTACCACTTAGCTGCCATTAAACCTCCATATATAGGCAAGTCTTTTTTTCCTTATTTTCTAGTTTATTATCTCAATTAAATGAGCCAATGGCATGGATATTTCTTTACATCTGGTGCTAAACATAAATGATTAGAGTAAACGAAGTAAAACGTCATTGTTTTTCGCTTTAACATGGCCTTGTGTATCCCCTTACTTCTATGGCCGTCAACCTCCCATATCTAACAGGATCTTTGTCCCAACTTCATTCGTTTGGGTTCGATTACAGTTATATTTTATGCTGAGCAGGAAAAATATGGGAAGTTAGCAATTATACTTTTTCTACTAAAACAGCCTATTGTGAAAACACATAGTTAATATGGATATACTTTCTCAACGTTCTCTTCATAAACTCACATCATACCTATTAAACCATACCTACTTAACTTTTAATTTCTTTCCCCCCCCCAAAAAAAATAAAAGCGAATCCTCATCATCGTATTATATATTTTTTGCATTCACATTGAATTTCCTCAAATAGCACTTTGGGATCTAATGTTTCTCTATATTCATCGAACATTTTTATAAATTTATCATTACATTTTTCACAATTCGATGGACCTGCAATAGGTTTTGGTGTATCTGAAAAATATGCCAAACGCACTATTCCCCTATTTAATGCTATAGCATTCTTTAATAATTTTTGAATGCTCCAAAATGAAAGTGGTTTATATCTACCATTCTTATATAAATTATACATATCACTATTCTCTACAATATAACCGCATTCCAATTCTACTGCATAAGCCCCCTTATCAAAACTATCTTTTATTGTTTTCATAGCATCATCAATAGCTTCATCATCTGTTATATATGGAATTGGTGGTTTTACAAAAACATAAATTAATACATGAACATTAAGATCTAGTAAAATATTCATAGCCTTGATATATGTATTTTCGTCTAAGCCTTTTTTATGTATTTGGTTTCTTATATATTCATTAGAACTTTCTACTCCAAATGCGATTTGTAATTTTTTGTTACCTAAACAATCTAAAATATCTTTTATGCTTTCTTTTGTAACTAATTCAGGTCTTGTCTCAATACATACCTCTTTTATATTTTGATAATTATTTAATTCGCTTATCAGCTCACATCTTTCTTTATATGGAATTTCAAAAAATGATCCTCCCACAAAAAAACTTATTCTATCAATATTTTCCGCATATTTTTTAATTTCTGTTTGCAAAATTTCAACATATGTATATGGAGCTGTTGTAGTACGCATTTCATCCACTAACGTCTGATATCCACAATAAGAACACCCATCTGTTTTCTTTGCCCAATAGCACCCTACTGGCAAAATTATAATCAATTCATTTTCTGTCTTATGTGTTTTTGGATTTCCCATTTTTCTTATATAACTCATTTCATATTTATCTGTTATAACTGGTTTCATATTATTCATTATCTCCTTATTTTCATTTCGTTTTTCCATCTAAAAGTGCACATATTATTTTCCTTCTTACAAAGACATTTTTCCCGTTCTAATCCAGATTTTAAATATTTGCTCCTTATAAAATCAATATCACATAATACTTCTAAAAATTCATAAATTCCAGCCTTTAAACAAAATATGTGAATAGGACAACGTAATGTATTATTTCCAAATGATATATTATCCTTTCCTTCAACAAAATAAACCAAATAATCATCTTTAAACAACGAATATTGACTTTTAAAAGCTGCTACTTTTATTTCTTCTATATTTTCTTTAGAAAACATTTGACAATTCATCTTTTCCCAATATTCCTCTCCATACGATTTCATTACATTATCATAATTCTCTAATAATACATCACGTATTATATCGAAACTAAGAAAATTTCTAAATGTCATATAAATCGAACAATATATTATAACTTCATCCATTACTTTCAGCATTTCGGAATCAAAGTCTACATCCATTGTTTTATAAATTTTACACAAATTGTGTTTTAGTTTCCTATAAGAATCATTAATTATGCTTTTCGATGTTTTATTATCATTGCGAATTTTACAATATAATTGACTTATTAATTTCTTTTCATCCATTAGTCATCCTTTTCTTTCATAAGAATAATTATTGATATAATACTAACAACTGTCGATATAATACTAACGCCAAAAAAAAGCCAATAACATTTAAGCCCTAACATCACACCACCAATATATATGCCTAATGTTTCAGAGAGATTACAAGAAGCTTGTATTACCCCACTTATACGTCCATGAAAATTTGAATTTGTCTTTGACAAGACAATGTCATACACATATGACGTTAGTAATTCAAATAAGCAAATATATGCAAAAACACAGCATACTTGTATATACAGATTATTCCATACTACCAATATTATATTATCTAAAATGATCAATACAACCATTGACATAATACACTTTATTGACTTAAATTCCATTTTTGAAACAAAAAAAATTGTAATTCCAGAACAAAAATTGATTAATGCATACATATATGCAATATTTGAAACATCAATATTATACCGATTATAAAAATACACATTAATAAAATTAACCAACAATGGTGCAAATCCTAAACATAGAAAAGCTACTATTATAAGTATCCAATATCTTTCCGAGACTAACTTTTTTAGGTAAAAATTCCTTTCTTTACTTTTTTCTCTACTTTTACTAGCTATGTTATCATGTAATGTGAATACAATAATAGAGACAATGTATAGAATCGGAACAATTAAAAGTACATTTTTTATTGATATACTGAATTGCTTTCCAGTTAATAGTCCGGCTAATAACGCTCCAATTGTTAAAGAAATAATATTAATAGCACGATTATATACAATAAAATTTCTATTTTCTTCTGTTTTATAAGTCATAAGTATAGGTGGTACTATTGTTATTAGACCTGCTGCACCAATCCCATATATAACTGAAACAACATACATTACAATTTCATTAGATATAACAACTTCACCAAATATACATATAGCACATATACTTGAGAAAAATAGCATCAGCTTTTTTTTGTTATACCTATCAATTGTAAAACCTATAAAATAACTTGATACTGCCATTGAAAAATTGCCAATTGCAAGAAACTTTTCTAAAAAAGCATTTGAAAAGTTACTATTTTCCAAAATATAAATATTAAATAATGTATTAAACATTCCAAGTCCGATTGTTCTTAATATAAATGAATAATTAAAAACCTTAATATTCCTTTTCATTTTTATCATCCTATCAATTTTCTATAATTCAGGAACATATAAATATTTAAATATTTTGTCAGCTCCCCTACGTATTTTTTCTTCGCAACATTCATATCCTAAATATGCTATATTAATTTTACTATTAATGCTATATTCAAGAAAAATATTATAAGCATTTACAATTCCAGACCACTCCCGTAAACTTTCATTCATATTTCCCGCAATCGTATAAGAAATTTTATCTGATTTTAAAATCGTTACATACTGAACCAATTTATCATTCTTAAAAAAACCAATTGTGTCACTTATATTATTTTTCTCTAGTTTTAAAATATATTGCAGCAATGATTTTGGCATTTTATATAGACTTAGTCTATTTAATTCACAAATTTCATTATAATAAGTTTTATAATTTATCTTTCTTATACTTACCTTATTTTTTATAAGTCTACCCCTATCATTTTTTATAGTATGTCTTACTTTTGAGTTACTTTTTTCTAAGTATTCATCCATTGATGAAACATCTATCTTAAAATACATATATGGTGGTTGTTTATATATATATCCCTTATTGTATTTAGGTTTCTCTAACAAAGAATAAATTAAAAGCCATTTTTTATCCAAAAATAAATTTTGCAAATATCTTGTAACACTATTTTCTATATCCACAATATTTTCTTTCATTTTAGGAAACATTATTAAAACTATTTTTTTATATCCTAATTTTTTGATATTTTCTACAATATGCTCTCCGAAAAATTTCTTTAAATATTGTACATACCATTGTTCATTTACCGATTCACCGAGATTTTTAAATTGATACATAATACAAAAAATAGTCTTTCGACTTATTATCTTCAAATAGCTTACACTATAGACTGAATATTTTTCATTATATATAGCATAATCATAAACCCCATCTGATAATGCAAAATCCAATCCATATTTTTCCCATTCATTCTGAGGAATTTCTTTTATAGATTTATAATGAACTATTTCCATTAACCAGCCTCCCCATCGTCAAACTATACCCTAATGATTCTTGATCAAGATAATACCCATCCTTACAAAGTTCCATAGGTTTGCACCCCTTATTTAGAAACATTTTAACAACATGGTCTCTCATCAAAATTTCATCATTAAGTTCAAGGCACGGTACATCTTCAATTCTTTTAAAAGATCGACTTAATGATGGAATACGACTACACATGCAAACCTTTTCAACATTTTTATAATATCCTTCAATAATTTTATCCATGCCCATACTAAACAAATAATTTCCCATATGTTTTTCAATAGATCCAATAGACACTCCAAACAATAGCTTGCCATCATTCTTAAAGTTTTCGCATGTTCCATTATCACAATAATCAAACCAAGAATAATATTTTTTTCTCTCATCAATCCTAATATAATACATATATGAGACTAATTTTGCATTATGGTACAGTCTCCATAAACCATTTGGAAAAATATTTAATCTTTTTTTAATAAGTTCGAGTGAGGCTCCAAGTTCTTTTTTCCACGCACACTCCTCCAAATTTCTAATTTCTTTGCTAACACAATCTACACTTTGGTTACACAATCCATTCATTAATATATATGAATCCATCTATTTAACTCCTATATTTTCTTTTTAATTTTTCGGCATAACACACGCATAATTTTCTATCATATATCCCATTTGTTTCTTAATATTTTTTTCACCATAACTACTATAAATAATTTTATAATTATCGTTTATAGCTTGTTGAATCATATTAATATTCATCACAAAATAAGCATATGACTTTCTTATAAGTTTTTCATACTTATAATTTTTACCAAACATTCCAAAAACAACAGAATTGCTATTTTTCCAATACCCTGAAAACATTATTAATTCACTTTCTTTGAAAATGCCATACCATTCCACTTTTTGAGTTTCATCTAGATTAAGGAAAAAATCATCACATTCTCTAAAATCTTTATGCCTATCGCAAGTCTCAATATATAAATCTATCATAGTACTTTTTTCATTTTTAATATCTAATTTTCCAAAAGAAACGTCCCCAAAATCATTAAAATGTTTTAAACATTTATTTAAAAAAATTCTATTCTTACTTTTCAAGCTATGTAAATAATCGTCCAAACACATAAATGACGCTATGTCAAGTTTACTATTATATGAAACTGTAACTAACTTATAATCTGGAAAATATACATCAAATATATATGAATACTGTTCTTGATTAACTAAAATTATACTTTTACTTAAGTTAATATCAGACATTACAATAGCTATAAACTTTTTTTTCATTTCATTGCTATTTATATTAGGTGCAAAAACCAAGCAATTTATATCTGATTTTATGTCTGCTAAAAATCTGAATAATTCTATATACGACTTAAAGTAATCATATAATATTCCACATTTCAAATTGTTTATATAAGGTATTTCATATCCCATGCATTTCAAGTAATCATATGGGTCTTCATTATAATTAATTTTTATAAAATCAATAAATGCTAAACTGGTCTCTCTCCATTCACCTTCAATTATCAATTATTTTCTCCTATCTAATAAAATTACTAATGTTTAAATTTTATCTTATACTAAAATGATTAAATAGCAATGATAGATACATGAATGACACAAATTCGTACACGTTTGACATTTAATCAATAATTTTTGCAAGAATCAACGAAATCGCTACCGAAATATTAGCAGCCATAACACAAAGCACTATTTCATTTTTCAGTACTCCAAAAATTGCTGCTATAACAATTACAATTAAAATGATAGTCTGAAATCCCCATGTATTTAAGTGTTGCTTATGCTTTTCTTCTACTGTTAATGGTTTATTTTCTGCTTCAACCGGAGCCAATCTCAGTACAGTTAACACTGCTACCATATATAGCACCATCAAACACCATATATATTTTTTTCCCAATGCCAATGCAGACAACACAAATACAATAAAGGTAATCTGCGTATACAAGATACATTTAAGATGACTACGTGCATGATATCCTCCAGCTGTCAACCTCAACGGAGTATACACTGCTATGTACGGAATAAATGCTATAGGATATCCTATAACGTAATATGATAATATAACCATAAAAGCAACATTTATTAATGTAGACAAAATCAATTCCATACCATAGCAGTATGATTCCTTATCATCAGTCTTGATTATTGCATTTTTAATCCAAAACTCAACAATTAGTGTACTTGCTTTCTTAATCATTTCTTTTTTTCAATGAGTCTGGGATATCTGGCTGATGTGAAAAAAAGAAACATGTTGCATTCACAGAGACAACAGCAAGTACCATTGTAAATGTTGCAACGATTTTTGAAAATTTTACTATACCTTTTTTAACCATAATTCTTTGCTCCTTTGTTTTTATTCTCTTTACACTCTCAATTCTACTCAACATCACTGTATATACAATAGCTCATGCACTAACGACATAAATATACACACCTTTTGCATATATAGCAGTATTACTATTGCAAAATGATAGTAATACTATATTAAAAATATTAATTTTTTTACCTACAATATCTATAGTTTAAATATGAAGGCAGGTAAATCATGCAGGATACAGAATTAATAAAGCATATAGGAAAAATCATACGTTTCTACCGTTTGAAAAATAATCTAACACAAGAACAATTAAGTGAATATGCAGACTGCTCCTGCGGATTTATTGGTCAAATTGAACGTGGTGAAAGCAAAATTTCACTTTCTGTTTTATCAAAAATAATCAATACTCTCAAAATAGACGCAAATGAATTGTTTTGGGGCACCGATACACATACTTCTGAAAGTCAGCAATTGGATAATCAGATAGCTCTTTATGCCAAACAATTATCAATTGACAAAAAACATATTGTTCTCAATCTGATGGATGATTTGAAAAACCTAAATTAATCTTGTAAATTCAAAATTTATAATTTATAATCTTCATAGCTTAATTGTTTTGATAAGGGGATTATTTTTATGAATATTGCTATTTGTGATGATGAACAACAAGATATTGATATACTTTACAATTACTGCAAATCATGCAAATTACCATACAATATTTCTACTTTCCTGTCTGCCTCTGCCCTGCTTGAGGCTTTTAAATCCCAATTTTATGATTTAATTTTTCTTGATATAGAAATGGATAAGCCAAATGGTTTTGAAGTTGGCTCTATTTTAGCAGGATATTCTCCTCGTCCCGTAATAGTTTTTACGACAAACGCACTGCAGTATGCAGTCCGAGGATATGGAATTGCTTTTCGATTTCTATGCAAACCGATAACGATTACAATGTTTCAAAGTGTTGTCAGGGAGGCTCTTGACGAGATTCTTCCGCAAAAGGCAGCGGTAACATGTGGTTCAACTCAGAAAATGATTTCTATAAACGATGTCATATATTTTGAGAGCCTGAACCGGCACATTATTTTTCATTTTGCAAATACATCCACATTGGAGATAAAGGATTCAATGGAAAATATGATTTCAGTTTTTTCATATCCTTCATTTGTACAGATTCACAGAAGCTATTGCATCAATTTGAATTATGTGGACAGCTTTACACCACTTGCTGTCACTATGACTGACGGCTGCAAAATTCCACTTTCGCGGAAAAAACAGACCATTTTCCAAGAGCGCTTTAACAATTTGATACGAGGTACCATCAAATGAATTTTCCAATTGAAATATATACCATTATTATAGAATGCCTGCTTATTTTCTACTTCTTTCATAAAGAGGTTAGACCTGTATACCCTTCCCGCAGATATATTATCCTATTTTGCATATCACTCTTTGCGGTCATAATGCTATCAACCCTATATACACCTATGTTTATACGGCTTGCCATTATCAGCTTATTTTTGTTTTTATGCTATACTTTCCGCTTCAAATGCAAAATATTCCAAATCACCTATACTATTATATTATTTTTTGTCACGTCGATGTTTTCCGATGTTATTGGTGCGTTTGTACTTTCCAGACTTGGAATTTCAATAAATGAACTTTTAGGAATAAGTGAAGGACGGCTTATCTACAATACCACAAGCAAGATTATTCATCTGTTTTTGCTGGTCATAATTATTTTATTTACCAATGCCCGATTTGATTCAAAGGCTCTACTGCATGCCATACCACTCATGCTCTGCAATCTGTCAAGCATATTTATTCTGTTTGCCCAGTACACTACCTTTATTGACAATGGTAAATACTCCACCTTTGTGATGACCACCATATGTATGCTTGTTATCAATATAGTGGTTTGTGGATATACGGAAATAGTAAAGAAATCTTATGAATTACAGAAAAATCAGCTCTGTATACAGGAGCAGCTTGCCAAACAGGAGCTTTACTATCAGGATATCATTGCTCGTCAGGACGAATCCCGCGCACTTTGGCATGATATAAAAAAATACATGCTGGCAATGGAAAATCTGGTTTCTACGAAAACACGACCTGAAGCCGAAAGCCAGCTCTCTGCCTTAAAGAAAAAGTTTTCAAGCCTTGACCAAATGATTGATACCGGTAATTCCATTGTTGACGGTATCCTAAACTATGGCTCTAATAAAGCAGACAGTCTGGGAATCTCCATAAACTTTAATCTATGGCTGGATACTGACCTCAACATTTCGCCTGTTGATCTGTACATAATCATTGGAAACACTATGGATAACGCAATAGAAGCCTGCGATGCTTTTCCGGCAGGTCACAAACCATCCATCTCATGTACGCTGCGCCAGAAAAATCATGTGCTGCTTTATGAAATATCCAATCCTATTCCACAGGTTTCGGTAAAAAAAGCCGGAGTTATCCACGGATATGGGCTTGAAAATGTCAAAGAATGTGTAAATAGAAATAGTGGTTTTATCTCTGTTAAAACCGAAAATGATATATTTTGTGTCTCTATAACACTAAACGTTTAATATGTCTTAAATCCGCGATATCACAAGCCTTCCATCCTGCACATCAACCCTGACCTTATTAGACTCTATCCCTGCTGCCTCAAGCATCTCATCAGTGAGTTTTATCCTGTGTGCCTTATCCAATACCGTATATTCCATTGCAGGGTGTTTCTTCAATTTCTCCGTACTTACCTTTCCGTCAGATATAAGCACTGTGCGGTCTACACGGCCTGCAAGTGCCATATCGTGTGTCACTATGATGATGGTTATACCAAGCTCTTTGTTCAGCTTATGAAACAGCTCATAGATTGTATCAGCAGTCCTTGTATCCACGGCTCCGGTCGGCTCATCCGCAAGCAGTATGTCCGGCTTATTTGCCAGTGCCACCGCTATCGCTGCGCGCTGCTGCTCTCCTCCCGATAGCTGAGCCGGAAGCTTATCCTTATGCTCCTGTAATCCCACTGCATTTAACAGTTTAAGGGCATAGCTTTTATTATTATCCTTGCGTTTTTTTATAATTTCTCTGTGTTTTAAATTATCGGTATTACCTGAATTTTCAAACATCATCACGGCCTCGACATTCTGCAGCACAGTCAGGTATGGGAACAGATTTTTGGCACTTTTCTGCCACACAAAGCCCACCTTGTCCCTGCGGTATCTTACCATTTCAGCTTCTGAATATGTGGAAATGTCTTTTCCGTCAATAGTGAGCACTCCCGCCGTTGGTGTTTCCAGTCCTCCTATCATATTTAAAAGGGTGGATTTTCCGCTGCCGGATTTTCCTATTATCGCAAGCATCTCCCCTGTTTCCACCGTCAGGTCAAGCCCCTCCAGTGCCATCACCTTTTTATCGTCGGTCTCATATATTTTTACCAGTCCATCGCAGTTTATCATCTACTTTTCCCCCTTTTAATTTAAATTACTATGCCGTCACTAAGCTCAAACACTTCATCCCCCAGCTCCATCAGGTTCGGATCATGCGTGGTCATAACTATTGTGATGTCCTCATCGTCTATCAACTCACGGAACAATCGCATGACTTCAAATCCAGCAGCGGTATCAAGTGCTCCTGTCGGCTCATCCGCAAAGACCACCTTCGGGCGATGAACCACAGCGCGCGCTATCGCAACTCTCTGCTGCTCACCTCCTGATAACTGATCCGGCATATGATCCATGCGCTTTGAGAGTCCGACACGCTCCAGCAGCTCTGATACTCTGTCATGCATATTCTCATTTATCACATCGTTTTTTACATCTCCAATGTCATTATCCATATCAGTCAAATTCTTCCGTATCTGACGTTTATTTTTCGCAAGTCTAAGGGCAAATTCCACATTCTCATATGCCGTCATCGTGGGAATTAGTGCTATAGACTGGAATACAAATCCCATCTCATACCGCCTTAGTATTTCCCGGTCTTTCTCGGTCATCTGCTCGAGGTTTTTATCCAGAAACTGCACACTTCCATCTGTCGGCATATCAAGCGCACTAAGGATATTAAGAAGTGTGGTCTTTCCAGAGCCGGAACGCCCTTTTAAGATGGCAAGTGTTCCTTTTTTTATCTCCATGGATACTCCGTCAAGTGCGTGGACTGTTGTACCATCTCCCGCCTTGAAATATCTTTTTATATTTTGAGCAATTATCGCATTTTCCATATGTCACGACCTCATTTTTTACATGCTAACTATCTTCTCCAAGCCTTAGTGCCTGTGCTATCTTCATACTCTTAAGCAATCTGCTGATAACCACATAGCATACGGCTACAGCCACGAAAAGTACTCCTGCAAGCTCCAGCATATCAGATTGATAAATATATACATTTACTCCGATATTGTGTTTCTGCGGCAGATATATGATCGATATGAGCCTTACAAACATCGCTGTTGCAGTTATACCTATGCCTGCTCCCGCAAGAAGCGGCAGAAATGATAAAAATATCTGCTCGTTTAAAAGCATTGCTTTTACCTCTCTCATTCTCATTCCCATTGCGCGGTATATACCAAACTGCAGCTCCCTCTGTTTTAGTGTCATAACCCAATACAGCAAAAATCCTACTGAGCACACTATCAGTGAAAGTATAAAACTTAATGTAAACATACCGTTTGTGATCTGCACTGTGGCTGAGTTTTTATTCTCGTCTATAAGCTGCTGCGCGGATGTTAAATTTTTGTATATATCATCCACCGTTTTTCCTTTTGACAGGTTCATCCACACACTGTACGGTGTCATGCCGAACTTTTCCACAACCGTAGCATAATTTGCAACGATCAGGTATTTCTCCTGCTCGGTCACATTTCCTTCTACATCTGTCTCATAGGTGTAACGCTCGTAGCCCGGAAAACCTTTTACTATGGCACATACCTTTGCATTCTCGGATGCGTAGATCTGATCATCATCGACAGCCTCCGGTACATACCTTGAGTAATTTAAGCTGTCACCAACTTTAAGTCCCAGAGCTTTTGCCAGATTTGAGGAAATGATGACTCCGTCCGGCTCTTTTGCCAGCTCATTCAGGTAATTGAACCAGTGCGCGTCATTAATATCATCATTTTGGTCACTCTGCAATTTCGCAGTCTCACCGAATTCTTTTGTGTTTATCGCCATAAGATATGCATCCGAAACCGAACCACTGCCTGCGGAAATGTCTACCCTCTCGTCCTCAAGCACACGCGTGACACCGTCACAGATGCCCTCATTTTTGAGCGACTCGTATTTACCGAAATCAGGCTCGTCATACATCCAGCTTACAGAGCCATCTTTATTCTTCTGTATCCTGAGTCTGAAATCTTCGTTGTATATCGCATCACAACCCACATTGTAGACGATCCGTTTTTCCATATTGCTGTTCATGGTGCGCGCCATATTCGCGTCAAAAATACCGCCAGCCACTGTCATGATAAGAAATACTGCCAGAAATCCCTGATTGTATCTGGTTCGTTTCAGCTGTAAAAATGATGCATACATTGCCGGAGAAAAATGCTTTTTAAAGAGCCTGTCCACAAGCAGAATAATAAGTCCGGTAAGTCTTACGCACAAAAGTGCCGCTGCAAATATAAAAAGCGAATTGTCCAGTATCATGACAGGATCTATGCTCCTGTTCTCAAGAACAGATATCGCAAGCGTACTCTTCTGCTTGTTGTAATTGTAAAGCAGATATGCTGACAGAGCCAAAAGTATAACGTCTATAAAGCATTTCTCCCAAAGAGGCTTTTTCTTTGATATTCGTTCCCTGCTGCGCTCTGATATGGCATCCTTTGATTTTTTCCACACCGGAACTGTGATAAACAGCACCATGATAACTGCCGCTGCCACCGCATAGACAAGCATCTGCCATACAAATCTGTAAGTGCCTATATCCTTTGACGTAAATCTTAAAAATCCGTCTGTAGATGCGGCAGCCCGGCACATTATATATCCGAGTACTATTCCAAGTACACAGCCCGCAAACGCTATTATTCCTGACTGCTGCAGGTACAAAATAAATACCTGTAATTTTGTCGCACCGCGGCTTCTTAAAACAAGTATGTCATTTTCCTCGAGCGAAAGTATCTGTGCAGATATCATTCTTATAAATAAAATCAAAAGCACAAGACACGGCAGCTCCAACGCCCAAAGCATCAGCTTTATCGTCTTCTGCTGTGTAAAAAAGCGCTCCAGCGTATCACGGATGTTGTCATTGTAGAGCTTGTCAGCATCCTTAAACTGCTCCATATAACCGTCATAAAGTGAGGCATTTTCCGTGTTGATCTGCCTGTAATCCAGCATGAGAAAATCACTGTAGCTGATATTGTCCTCGCTGTAATACTGCATCATTTCGTCAAAAACATCCTGCGAAACAAATATCACATCGCCCATATCCGAAAGCGTCTTGGCCCAATATGGATCGTTTATATCTTTTTCACGGCAGATCTGTGATATGACGAAAGAAATTTCCTTTTTCCCACTGCCATCAGGTACATGTAAATAGATTTTTTCACCTGCTACAAGTCCGTAGTGATCCATTGTCTTTTCGCTTATACTGCATTCGAATGTGGCTGTGTCAGTCTGAGATTTTACAACATCCACGTACTCCGAAAGCCCCGGCAGATATCCTATTGTAAAATAATGGTTAAGTCCTCCAAACTCTGTATCTGCGCGTCCTCCTGAGAGTGTGATAAGCTGCTGTGAGGAAACCTTGTTTATATCCACATATTCAGTCCACTTCTTTTCGTATCCTGACAGCTTATCAAGCACTGACTGCGAATCAGGATAATCTGCCACCGCATATGTTCCCTCGCGGCTCATCTGTGCAGGAAACTCATTCTGCTGTGTGGCATGATCCGTAAAAAGTCTGTCGAGTATCTGATTGCCCGCGCCCTTTTCAAACATAGGGTGGCACACAAAAAGTGCTATAAACAAAGCCACTCCCATAAGCAGACACAAATTTAACCATTTTCTGTTTTTTAATTTATTAATTACGAAGCCAAACATATTTCATCGCCCTCATCAATACCGTAAAGCACAAGTGTATTGCTGCCTGATGTATAATCGCTCAATATTACCGGCTGCTTTACCACGCTGTCCCCATCAATTTTCCACACATAGTAGGATATATCATCTTTGTCCATCGGATTGATCTGCTTGTGTATGATCGAAGTCGGCACCACTACCACCTTTTTAAAAGAAACATAAGAAAACTTTACAGCGGATGCCCTGGTCAGATCATCTGGTATTCCATTGTCAAGTTTTATATAAAATGCTGCATTTCCATATCCCGAATCTGTGTTTCCGGTAATATGCACACCTTTATCATCCTGATTTATATATCCCTTTTGAGCAACACTACCGTAACCGGCAAAACCGATACAGCTTCCGTAGATCGTTGTACCGTCCAGCTCAAGTGATACGCGCTCTCCCACATCTGCTATATTGTCCTTATATACTTTATAGCTATTGCTATCCTTTACCTGAACCAGCAGTACGTCCGTGGAATTTCCGGTTATCTGCAGGATATCTGAGCCTTCCTCCACATTATCTCCTGCCTTGACACTCACCTTTGAAACTTTTCCATCATTTTTGGCATATACTGAAATATTTCCTTTGCCGTCATTTCCTGCGCTTATGCTGTCATATGCTGACTGTAGCCGGGAAAGCTGATAGGTGTGGTCTGCACAGGCAAGTTTTTTCTGCAGATTCAATAATTGTAAATTCAGTTTCAACTGCTGCTCATCATATGCTGTATCCGGCTTTTCATCCTGCCGGTTATTTTCTTCTGCGCTGCTACCACCTTCAGATAAATCTTTTATCTGTTTATCGTAATCAGCAATCTTCTGCGCATAGGATTCATTCTCCGAGTCGATCGCATTTTTCGCCTCTGTTATGGCAGCTTTGCCCTCTCCGGTATCCACCACGTAAAGCAGCATCCCCTTTTCTACCGTATCGTCCTGCTTCACATTGACCGATACGATCTGCCCTTCATAATCACAGGTTTCGGTTATCGTCCCTGCGTCAGATCTGCTGTAGCGCACACCGTAGTTTGCTATATCAAAGTCAGACCTTGTTACCGTATATTTGCTATACTTTGTCGGAACCTGATCTGTAGAATTATAGTAAACCAGCTCCCCCTCTTTTAAGCCCTCTGTGACCTGTGTATAGTTTTCATCAGACTCACCTGTTGTTATGATGCGTTTCTCGCGGCCGCCCTCATCATTTTTCACATAGACATATCTGGTATCGCCATCCTTATAGATGGAATCTTTTCCCACGACAAGTGCCTGATCCGCTTTTGTCTTTTCAAAATATACCGGATACATCTGTCCTGCCGTAAGAAACGGCTTTTCCCTGCTTTCCACGCACACATCCGGATATCGGTTGTTTATCTTTGAAAGTACCAAAACCTCTGATGTATATTGAGACTCAGTGACATCATATTTTTCGCCATCGACTATCACATATTTCTTGTCATAATCGCTGTATTTGTACTCATTTATGGCTGTGCCCTTTATATCCAGCACAAGGTCATCCGTATCTGAGACAATGACTATATTCTCGTATGCCGCAGCAGACCTTCCATCTGTCAGCTTCTTAGTGTAAGTGACAAGACCGCTGTGGGCTGCCTTAAGCGTTCCATCATCAACAATCTGCTGATATGAAGCCATCTGCTCATTGATCTTTTGCACTCGGTATTCGTGAAGCTGCTTATCGTACCGCTGATTTTCCTGTTCTGTGGCAATCTGCGTATTGTAATCCTCTTCTGTGCTCTCTTTTTTCTCAATCTGTTCTGTTGAAAATTCGTCCGTATCCGCAGCCTGACTCTCCCATAATTTGATCTGCGTATCCGAGATCTGAGCGGATATCTCATATGTCTCATTCTCATGCGCCAGCGCATCCTTACATTCCTGCAACTGTTTTTTTGCCTCATCCACATCACAGACTGCAAGCACATCCCCTACATTTACTGTATCTCCCGGCTCCACATATATCTGTGAAATATTTACATTGGCACTGTAGTAATTGCAGTAATCCCTCGAAACTGCGGTAGCCATCAGCACCTGCAGGGAGCCGATCGTACCGTATTCCACAGGTCTATAGGCTTCATTTAACGCTACAGGTTCTTCAAGCTTTGGTATGCTGCTTTCTGTCATTTTTCCACAGCCGCCCGCCACAAACGATACACATATCCCCAGTACTGCCAGTTTTTTTATTGATAAAAGGTTTCTGTTCTTCACTGCAAAACCACCTCATCCCCGCTTTTAAGTCCTTCTGTGATGATCCGGTAGTCTCCCACCTGATCTGCGACACTTATCCATACCGCCTGTCTGTATCCATTCTCATCCAGTGTGTATACAAAATACCTGCCATCCTTCTCATGTACTGCGTCCTTTTGCACATACACAGCATTTTCTATAGCGGGGCACATCACTTCCATTGAAAAAATCTGTGCATCCGATACTGCCGACATGTCCGATACCGGTTCAAAAACAAGTTTTTTATCGTCCACCTCTTTTACCTTAAGTTCAAACTCTATATCAGATGCTGTTGCCGTGTATACATCACCTACATTAAAGTCATAACCTTCCGGTCTGTCAGCTTCGTAATTGCCGTTTCCGCTGATTTCTGTTATAAGATTGCTGCCCGGTTCAAAAACTCCCGCCAAAAGTGAATTGTCCATTGCTGTGATCGTACCATCCTCTGATGCCGTGATCTGATATCTCGACAGTTTTTCCTTAGCCTCATCAAGATAAAGCTGCGCAACCTCTGTATCCTTATCAAGCTGGGCTATATCGCTTGAATAATCCTGAGTATCATCGATTTTCATAATAGCCCTGTAGTGCTCTGCCAGAAGCTTATTCTGACTGATCTGCCCGCTGTAGTCCTCAATCTTTTTCTGTATCTCCCCGGATTTAAAAGCCACCAGTATATCGCCCTTTTTCACATGATCACCCACTGCCACATTTACCTTTTCAAGCGTAAGCTCCGTGTTTGTCGCACCATAGGAAAACCTGGTATAGCCCTGCGCGCTCAGACTGATGGTAGTCTGCGGTGTGAGTGAACCGCTCTGTACCGTAACTGTCTGGTATGATATTTTCTCGTAGAAAGCTCTGTCCGTCTGTGCAAGCTCCTTTTGTGCCGCCCCACATCCTGAAAACAAAATAGAGGTAATTGCAGTGGCAAGTGTCAAACGCCCTATATATTTTTTCTTTTTATTAATCATATATTTTCCACTTCTTTTCCAAATAAATATGAACCTGATCTATTATCTAAAAATGTAACTCCATGTATAAACTTTATTGCAGCCAATAACAGTATCTTATATTAGATCATCACTCCTTATGATCGTGCCGTCTATCGCATTCACATACACCGGATATCTGTCGTAGCCCTTATCCTGTTTTGACAGACACCATGCCGGAACATAAGTACATTTATCCTTGTCAGATGCATCCTTCAAACGGATATATCCGAGCTTTAGATTGTTGTAAGTGTGATTTTGTGTAAAATCATACTGATCTGAGTTTTTTGTCATGTCATCCTTGATGATCTCTTTAATAGTGTCCATTGACAAGAGTTCTACGTTTTTTGACTCATTTACAATATCAACCGGGTAAGAAACAGTAAATTCCGTCACTCCCTGATCCGTCACAATAAAGGAACTGCTGCCATATGGCATAAAATCATCATAGTTATCGGGTGTCTCCCATATATCCATATTCCGGGTGAAATCGAGTGACTTGCAAAACGCTATGCCATCCACACCCTCGCCATAATCTATGATATATCCCCAGGCTGTATCCTTTATGACGCTCTCTTTATCATCAGTTTTTACAGTATCATCACCATCCTCTATCACTCCTGCGCTCCACTCGTAGTCTGATGTTCCTATATATACCTGTGAAGCCATGCCTAATTTATTTTGAAATTCTTCTGCCTTTTTTATAGCTTCGTCTTTTGATAATGCACACTCATTATCATATGAAGATGTAGTATCTCCACCTGTAGAGCCTCCGTTAAATCCCTCTACACCTTTCTCCTCTGCAAAGGATGGTGGTCCGTAATAGCCATACTCACTATCATCGTATAATGTCCCCTCACTTCCTGCCTTAAGAGGCTGTGCTGAAATATATTCAAGCGAACCGTCCTCAGCAATTCCAAACCTAAGCTCACAGAAAACATTACCAATATATCCCAGATACTCATTACAATCCGTATAGTCTGTGGCTATTTCACGCGTATCAAGTGCAGACGGTTCTGCCTTTTCATACTGTTCCAGCAGATCATTTTCACTTTTCATCACCCTGCTGACGCCCTCTTCTGTGATAAGTCCCGCATCAATTTCCTGCTGATACCCGGCAATCTCATTTTTTACAACCTCCATGCTGTGATATATCTCTTCTTTCGTATAATGAGGTATGTCGTGATAATATACGGTACTATCGCCAAAATAAGCCTCTATCACACTCTTTTTGAAATCGGCACCCACCTTTATATTCTTCACCTCAACAACCGACATGCTTTTGCAGTCCGGCAGGGTAATGTCTGCTGAAATATCCACATCCACACTTTTGTCAGATGTCTCAACAGCAAAGCTGTCATTCCATTTCGTACTGTCGTCAAACGCACTTATATCGCTTCCTGCTTTTGTGTTTATATTTTCAGTTTCCATATTATAATCTACTTTTTTTCCTGAACAGCCGGTTAATGCTATTGCAAGAACCAACGCCGATATAATAACGTTTTTCCTCTTCATAGCCTCTCCTTTACAGTGAATTTTCCAAATTTATGATCGTTCCATCTATAGCGTTTACAAAGATAGCATTTTGCTCATTGGAGTCTACCATACGTGACAGTACCCACGCCGGAACATAGCTGTATTTTCCCTGTTCACTGTCACTTCTTATCTTCAAATAACTAAGCTGCAGCTTATTGAATGTCGCCGCGGTATCATATTTATCAGGATTTTCCGTAATCTCCGCCTTGATGATCTGCTCTATATTTTTCAGAGAAATAAGCTCCACATCCTTATAGATCTGTGTTACATTTACCGGATATTCCAACTGCACATCGATTATTCCATCATCAGTGACTGTAAGAAGTGTACTGTCAGGCAGTGTAACATCATCTATATCACTATCATTTGCTTCATACACCGACAAATAGGTATCCATATCAAATCCATCCTTAAATGTGATGCCGTCTATGCCGGTCGCGTATGAATAAATATATCCCCACGCTGCTGTCTGATAGTCATTTTCCTTTTCGCTGTCAATATTAAAACCTATCCAGCTGCACTCACATTCACCTCGTTCCACCAGATCCTGCATTCCCAATTTACTAAGGAAATTCCCGGCTTCTTTTTTGGCTGATGCGGTAGATTTACTGCCCTCATTTGAGGTCTCGTCTGCCTTATCCTTTAGATCATCATCCTGAAAAGTCTGCGTTATGGTATCATAGTCCTCATTCCTTAAAGATGGTGGACCGTAATCTGTCCCAGACTGATGCAAGGCGTAAGCATGTACCTTGTGAGCCTCAAACTCCACCTCACAGAACACATCACCCTTGTAGCCTGCAAATACTTCACAGTTTTCGGGATCCTTTGCCACGGTATAAGTAGTCTTTGCCGTTTCAAGCTTATCCCTGTATTCAGCCAGCCGCTGTTCCAACCACTCCCTGTAAGTATCATCCTGTTCTTTCTGCCAGTCCTCTATGACCTCATTCAATTCGTCAACAGTATAATGATCCGGATCGTGATAATAGTACTCGTTCCCACCAAAATATAAATCCAGAAAACGCTTTTTGTAATCAGCATCTATCTTTACATTTTCCACCTCAACAACCGACATGTTATCAAAGTCTGGAACTACAATATTTGCATTTACATATACTGTTTTCTCGCCATTACCGGTCTGTATTGTAAAGTTTTCATTCCAGCCGGAGTCTGCCCTGATATCAGCTAAGGCAGACATATTTTTTGTTTCTTTACTTTCGCTCTCATTCCCATAATCTACTTTTTTGCCTGAGCATCCCGTGAGTGATGTGAGGATAAGTGCCTCGATGAGTGTCATAACCGCTGCAAATATTCTTGTATGTTTTCTCATATGCCAATCCTCCCTGATATGTCACATTTTTTCTACAACATAATTATTCCTGTGAAAGTACGGTCCGATGTAAACATTCTGTATCTTAACTCAGATCGTCCGGATGTATCACACTTCCGTCAATCGCGTTGATAAATACAGGGCATGCATTTGCAGTGTCTTTCTGCAGCAATTCCAGACTCCATGCCGGAATATAACTGTATTTTTGCATATCAGTCCGGTTGTTTACCCTTATGTATGCAAGTTTTAGAGTGTAATATTTTACATTTGTATCCAGTACATATTCATCAGCATTGTTTTTAAGCTCATCCCGGGCAATATCAAATATATTTTCTAAAGGAAGCATTTCTACATTTTCCTGTTTTCTTACTATACTTACCGGGCAGTCTATAAAGAAAGTACCTATACCATATTTATCAATATAAAAATTGTAGAATTCATTATCAAAAGTATCCTCTATACTATCACCATACTTCATATTGTATCCGCTGTAATCCATCGGGTTTAAAGCATCATCAAATAATATTTTGCCAACTCCGATATTGTAGTAAAATCTATAACCACTTACACACTCATGTATATCATCTTCCTGATACACCTGATCGGCTCTTTCGTTATATCCACTCCATTTCAGCTGCGAACTCTCAGTCTGCGGGATGGATGAAAAACCTGTCTCTTTCAAAAAGCTGTCTATCATATTCCCCGCTTCTTCTATTGTGATACCCGATTCATTTTCCTCCTGCTCAATTTTCTCTCCCGATGTATCCTGTGAATCCGTGATATCATATACCGTATCATATTCCATGAGTGAATCCGGTCCAAAGTATTGCTGCACATATCCATCGTTAAATATATTGCTCCACTCGTATTCATTACTTCCTGTCTTTTTGGTATATCCCTCAATCGGACCTGTGCCAATTCCCGACAGCCATTTATTTTCATCACCATCTGCAACAAAATTCACGTTATACCAGGTGTTTCCTTTTTTCCCTACAAACTCATCACATGAATCATACTCTGTAGCTATAGTCCATTCATCCCCGGCATTTTCCAGATAATACGTATATTCCTTCAAAAACTCAGCTCTGTTTCCTGTGCCAGATGTATCAGTTGGTGTTGTTGAGGAATTTATGGAATCAATAAGATTTTGAAGCTGTGTTTTTGTCCAATGTTCCTTATCATAGTAATAAATCTGCGACACTCCAAAGTATGCCTTCAATACCTTTTCCTTGAGCTTTGCAGTATAAGGTATCTTTTCCACTTCAACTACTGACATTGTCTTACAATCAGGCAGTTCCACTTTTGCACTTATATCTATATTTACATTTCCAATTTCTGTCTGCACGGAAAACTCATCGCTGTAGGTCTCATCTGTACTAAAATCCTTTACATTGCATACAGCACTTTTTGTCAGTTTTTCTGTATCAGTGCCATAATCTACCTTTTTATCTGCACAGCCTGCCAGTGATGTGAGGATAAGTGCCTCGATGAGTGTCATAATTGCTGCAAATAATCTCATATTTCGTGAAGATATGTTACCCCTTTTATCCATATGTGGTTCTCCTTTTTTGTGTTCCCTGTTGTTATAATGAGTATATATGTCAGTTGTAAACTTTTTGTATCATACATTGCATTTTTTATTATAAAAACCCGGTCTGCACATACTTATGCAAACCGGGTCTATATCACTTCTCATGAATCGCATATACATATTCATTTTCCTGTAAAAACTGCAGCACCTCATAGCTTTCATTATTTTTTTGCTCCACTGCTGTTGTCTCGGATATCAGGTTAAGCTTTGAAAAATCTATCCCGCTGTAGTCAAAATATCCTTTGTAAGCAGACAAATCATTTTCTGCCTGTGATTCATCATCTGCCTGCAAAACCTCTTTATATTCACTCATATCACTAATATCCTTCATATGTGCTTTTGCCATAATGATTGTCCCATCCTCAAGCATCCAGATTGTATGATTTTGTGTACCATCATACTTCTCAAACCTGATTATCCAGTAATATGCCGTATATGTGTTAAAGGTATTATCCGATGCCTTTTTCGCTGCTGCCTCCCACGTATACCAGTTAGAGTAGTCAGGTGAAAGATTTACAGGATAGAGCTTTTCGTCATAAAGCTTTTCCATGCTTTTTCTGCATGTGGCAACTGCCTGATAATCCTGCTCATCCATCTCATAAGAGGCAGCATCATCTGTCGTGCTGTCCCACTGCCCATCTATGAGCGAGAGCTTCTCCGACAATTTCAGATTGGCAGATGCTTCCTTTGCCATTACAGAGCCTGAAGGCAGATAGCTTTTAGGAACCTTCGCCACATGATCATGTTCACTTTTCTGGTTTGCCTCAAGCACTATGCCAGGCACCATGATGCCTGCTATTACTATACAGATTACTGCAACAGACATTATTATTAATTTGAAGCTGTCTTTTTTCATATCTTCCTTTAAATCTTACGAATTTACCATTTTTTATATCTATATTGCGTTCAGATTACCACGGCAGCAAAATCCTCATCGTTGTTCCGCATCCGGGTTCACTTTCTACTGAAAGTACTGCATTATGGTGTTCTAAAATGATTGCCACAAGAGACATTCCGATTCCGGCACCGCCCTCTTTTCTGGCTCTTGATTTGTCTGCCATATAAAACTCATCACAGATTTTTGCCGCCTGCTCTTTAGTCATTCCAATTCCGTGATCAATTATGCAGATTTCATATGCCCTCATACATTTCCTGTCATCTGCTGATTCGTCTTCGCCTATATCCGTTTTATCTTTACGTATATTACAAGCCATATTGTCCACAAATTTTCCTGTAACCTCAACCTGCTGACCTTCTTCTGACGCTTTTCTTGCATTATCCATCATATTGACAAGTGCTGTAACCAGAAGTTCTCTATTCACGGTCAGCACAGCATCCTCTATCTCTGTTTCTATAGTAAGATGCCTGTTTTCGTATGCAGGCTCAACAACCTTTACCACCTCTGCACAAAGATCTGCCATATGAACCCGCGCTTTTTCAATATCATGCCGGCGCAGATATATCAGCTCAAAAAGCTTCTGCGACATGCTCTCCAGACGTTTTCCCTCCGAAAAGATATATCCAAGCGCCATCATCTGCTCCTCTCTCGGAAGCTCCAGTGAACGCATCGTGTCTGCATATCCAATGATTGACGTCATAGGGGTTTTTATCTCGTGGGTAAAATCCGCCACAAACTGCTCACGCCTGTGCACCATATCGTTAAGCTCATCTACATGATCCGATACTGCCTGCGCCATGATATTAAATTTCTGTGCAAGAAGTCCTATCTCGTCATGACTTTTTACGTTTACCCTTGTGGCATAATCCCCCTGCGCTATTTCCTCGCTGACATGGTTAAGCTTCTCGAGCGGCTTTGTCATGTACCTGCTGATAAAATACATTGCTGCCGACTCCGCAATCAATATGACTATTATTATCAGCCTGAAATATTTTATCTGCTCATCAAGCAGTGTATACGCCTCTGATGCATCGCATTTACTTACTATACAGAGATTTTTTTCATCTATCACACTCTGCGATGTAACATAGACATAGTGCTTTTGGGATTCTTCTTTAATCACATAGTTTTTGTTTCCTGTTGTGAGATTTTTAAAAAGTGTATCACTTATCCTTGCATCACTTTTGTCATCTGTATATACTTTTTCACCATCAAAATATATGTAGAAAAATGAATCACTTGAGCGCACACTGCTGCTTACACGGCTTCCGATCTGCGGAAGTTGCGCGGCTATTGAGGATGCGGAAATGCTACTCTTTTCTGCATTATTGTTATCTGTATTATTGTTCAAAGTTTCAGAATTATCGGAAACTGAATTTAAAAGCTGCAAAAGCTCATACTCCACAGAGGACTGTACCAGATTATTCTGCACAATAGCATTTTTAAGCTGCGTCTGCTTCGCAAGCTCAAAATTTTTGTGTATCATGAGGTAACCCACCAGCCCCAGTCCAAGTGAAAGCAGTATTAAATTTGTGAACAATACCTTGTACCTGAATTTCATTTATCCCTCTTTTTGTATATTACGCTTACCCATATTTAATGGTCTTTAGTTTTCTATTCTTCCAGCCTGTATCCTGCCTTAAATACGGTTTTAAGGCTGTCTCCTATATCAAGCTTTTTGCGCAGTCTCTGTATGTGAAGATCGAGAGTCCTCGACTCGACAGAGTACTCACTTCCCCATATTTCTTCATATATCTTTTCTCTGAAAAGTGTGATATTTTTATTGCGCATCAAAAGCTCAAGCAGCTCAAATTCCTTTGGTGTAAGCTCTATATGCTTTCCTGCCTTTGATACATTCTGGTTTTTCGTATCGATAGCTATATCCTTAAAGGTGAGCTGCTGCTCCATCTTATTATAACGTCTTAGCACTATATTTACCCGGGCTAAAAGCTCAACAATCTCAAAAGGCTTTACCATATAGTCCTCGGCACCGGATGTGAGACCTCTTAGCCTGTCATCTAAAGTGGCCTTGGCTGTGAGAAATATCACAGGTATGCCAAGCGGCTTTATGTATTCCATAAGCTCAAAGCCGTTCAACTTTGGCAGCATTACATCAAGTATTATCAGGTCAAAATTTCTCTCCTCCAGAATATCTGCTGCCTCCATACCATCAAAGGCACAGGTGCAGCTATAGCCTGCTTTCATGAGATTTAATCTGATGAGGTCTGATATCGGTTTTTCGTCTTCCACTATTAATATTTCTATCATGATGTTCCTTCTAAAATTTATAATCTTTTATAAATCTTTGCATATTCTTCTTTTGCTGTCAATCCCGAGGATTATATATTCAGCCTGTATTATGCATGGCTGTTTATATATTAGCAGATACTTGTATCTAAAATGTATCAGTCGCAAGCAATTACATACGAAAAATCCGCCATGCATACACTGCATGACGGATTACTCTTTAATCATATGCCGCTCCTTTAACCTATCTTCCACCTTAAAAATCACAATTATCTACACAACACAAATTCTTTGAACCTTGGAAGTGCCATCCTCTGCCCTAAAAGTTTTATTGATTTCTGTGAGCATTACAGTCTTCCCTGAGCCTCTGACTCCTGTAATCATACAAACCTGGTAAGTAGGGTTTTCATCCTCAAATGTATCAATTATTTCATAAGACTGAACATTACGGTTAATTAAACTGACCGGTTCCTTGCCAAATGATAATGAAAAGGGATTATTTTTCATCTCTGCGCTCCTGTTTTATAACTCTTTATAACTTTTAATAATTTTTATAACTCTTTATAACTTTGTAATCTTTTTATAACTCTTTATAACTTATTTGTCAAGGTCTTGTCCCATACGCACCCTACAGTCCAATATGTTCCCTACAGCCTCCTGTAGTTCTCAAGAAGCTTGTGCAAATCATCAATCTCTCCAATAAGCCTCTTTCCTATATCGGTATCCTTCACAAGCATACGTCTCTTATCATTTTCCTCGACCTCTGATGATGTCTCTATGTCAGTATTATTTATCAGGGCATCCTCCACCGATGTAAAAGGCGTGTGTGCCTTGAGCCTTAGACCATGTGAATTGTAAATCAGTGTATAGCCGGCGATACCGGTTTTCTTGTTCATCGCACGGCAGAAGCCTCCATCTATCACAAACAGCTTGCCATTGGCCCTGACAGGGTTCTCTCCCTCTATTGCGTGAACCGGTGTATGTCCATTTATGATATGCGCATCATCATCATACAGCCCGAACTCGTGCAGTATCTGACAGCAAAAGCTCTTATCGTAATACCTGCTGTAGTATGGGTTTGAAGGCTCTGTCCACAAGCTCTTGTCTGTAACATATTCCATTTCAAAGGTCTTAAGCCTTCTGCCGCACAGCGGTGATTTTTCTCCTCCCCACAAGAACCACATAAAGTCCACATCATCCTTGTACGGATTGTCCACATATGCAGCCCTTGCTTTCTCATCACATTTGTCAAGCAACGCCCTTCCGTGATAAAATTCGCCATCAATATATAGCTTGTCAAAGGCTCCGTTACTGTCCACCGGAACACAGCCATGATAGAGCAGGTTGCCATTGTATACATTGTACATGCCGCCCTTATCATACAAAAATCTGACATGCTTGTGCAGGCGCTGTCCTGTCACAAACTGTCTGTGCAGCTTTCTCATGATGACAGTCTCCTCGTCACTTAGTGCGTAGGGTCTCTCATCATCAACGGTTGGAAAGCGCTTTCTGTCCACTCCTACATCCTGCAACTCGTCCAGCCTGTCAAGCATCAGCCTGTTTCCCATCTCATACTCGGGATGTGCAAGTATAAGCTGCCCCTCAAGCTTAAAAAGCATTACTGTGATGGCCGCCCTTGCAGCCTCAATTCCATCCTCTATACCATATGTTTTCATGCCAAACAGCATTAGCTGTCGTAAGCTTATTCCGTAGGCATTCTCAAGAATTTCCACATTGTTGTATTTCAGATTGTTGCGGATGACATTACATATACATGCATCATTTCCACATGCCGCACCCATCCAGAGAATGTCGTGATTGCCCCACTCGATATCAAGCGAGTGATAATCATAAAGCAGATCGAGAATCTTATCCGCGCTTCCTCCTCTGTCAAATACATCTCCCACAATGTGCAGATGGTCAACAGCAAGCCTCTTAATCAGTGCAGACAAAGCGATTATAAACTCATCCGCATCCTCTAAATCAATTATAGTCTTTAATATCTGCTTGTGATATCTGACCTGGTTTGCATCCTCATCCTCCTGCGCATGCAAAAGCTCATCGATGATGTACGCATATTCCTCAGGCAGAGCCTTTCTGACCTTCGACCTGGTGTACTTTGATGAGAGCAGCTTTGCGACAAGTATAAGCTGATTTAACGTCATAGCGTACCAGTCACTGTCTATCTTGCCCTGTTCATCAAGCAGGGCCATTTTCTCTCTTGGATAGTATATGAGCGTGCAAAGCTCCTGTCTGTCATAATCAGAAACCGTATCCTTGAAAATCAAATCCACCTTTTCCTTTATCACACCTGAGCAGTTGTTCATGATATGTAAAAAAGCCTCATACTCGCCATGTATATCACTCAGGAAAAACTCCGTGCCCTTTGGCAGGTTTATAATCGCAGAAAGATTGACTATCTCCCTGATTACATCCTGACTCGATGAATAATTTTGCTTTAACAGCTTCAGATACTTTGTATTGCCTTTATCGTTGTACATATTTCCCCCGTAACCTCTTATTTTTCAATGAAATATACTAATTCGCTTATTTAATATCAATCTGACACATCTTCATTGTGACAAGCACTGCCTCATGACTGTCCGGTGTGACACCTGCACAGCACGATGCATCCACTTTATTTAACCTGTAATTTTTTTCATTATATAATAATATTTTTCACCCCGCAACCAATCCTGTCATTTGTACTAAAAAAGATGCGCAAAACTAATACTATTTTACGCATCTTTGACATATTTTATATTCTGAATAATTACCTTTATTTCATGTACTCAGGTGTCACATTCCTGCCCATGCTCTCAAGCATTTCCTTGTCACTTCTGATTGTGGCACAGGCTACTGTCGTAAGCATGTTTCCTGTAATTGTGGCTGATGCTCCAGACTTGAATGCAAGCTCTCCGTCATTTGTAAGCAGCGCTCTTCCGGCGCCGAGACGTATGTCAGCCTCTGGATTTATATACCTGAAAAATGATACTGTACGCAGTATATCAGGCTCACTGATATGCTCAAGTCCCTCAAGCGGAGTGCCTGCAATCGGCATAAGCGCATTAAGCGGAATGGAATCCACTCCTACCTCTGCAAGGCTGACTGCCATATCCAGCCTGTCCTCCCAGGTCTCACCCATTCCGATGATGCCGCCTGAGCACGCATACATGCCCTCTGCCTTCACCTTTTTAAGCGTCTCAATCTTCATATCATAGGTGTGTGTGGTGCATATATTGGGGAAATTACGCTTTGAGGTCTCTATATTGTGGTGATAGCTGCTGACACCTGCCTCGTGCAGTCTGTGAAGCTGCTCTGCTGAAAGAAAGCCCATTGATGCACATAAATCAATCTTACACTCTCTTTTCATAGTCTCATATGCATGTATTGCCTTGTCAAATTCCTCACCTGTCAGCGCTTTTCCCGCTGTAACTATCGAGAAACGGTCTACACCCTCTCTCTCATTCATCCTGCAAGCCTCAAGTATCTTTTCCTCAGGTAAAAAATCATAAACCTCACAATTTGTATGATTATGTGCTGACTGCGCACAGTATTTGCAGTCCTCAGGGCATTTTCCGCTTCTTCCGTTTATTATCGAGCACAAATCTACCTTGTCGCCGATAAACTTCTCCCTGATCATATCTGCGCCCTTACACAGCTCGTCTAAATCACATGTAAGGAAAAATGATAGGTCATCATCCCTTGTGATTCTTCTTCCGTCTATTATCTCCTGTGCCAGTGTTATTGAATCCATTTTAATCTCCTTCGTGTCCTGTATTTCTTCTCTCATTTAATAAGTATCATTATAATACATATCATCCGTTATAATTGTCAACTATAAATTTTTCCTCGGTTAACAATGATAATAAAAAAACAGAAAAACGTCAAGATGTTTTTATATATTTAAACCAGCATAATCAATGTTCCTGCTATGATGAGCACCAGTCCTGTAAAGGATTTAATCGTCAGTTTTTCCTTAAATACGAAATATGAAAACACGATTGACACAACTATGCTCAGCTTATCTATAGGCACTACGACACTCGCAAGTCCGTCCTGCAGTGCCTTGTAATAGCAAAGCCATGAGCCGCCTGTTGCAAGTCCCGAAAGGCAGATAAAGCCAAGCTCTTTTTTCTCTATATGCTTTATGGTGTGCTGTTTTCCTGTGGCAAATACCACTATCCAAGCCATGATAAGCACCACTATCGTCCTTATTGCAGTTCCCAGATTAGAATTGATTCCCTCTATGCCGACCTTTCCCAGTATTGAGGTGAAGCTGGCAAAAACAGCAGACAGCACTGCATAAAACAGCCATCCATGAGAAGCCCCGGCCTTATTCTGCTCTTCCTGTGATATCTCCTTTTTTGTGATCATCATATACGTTCCAATTGCTATAAGCACCACACATACCAGCCTGAGTACGTTTATCTCCTCTTTAAAAAGGATAAATGCAAGTATAATGGTCAGTATTGTGCTTGATTTATCAATCGGCACCACTCTGTTTACATCGCCAAGCTGGAGTGCTTTAAAATAACAAAGCCATGAGGCTCCGGTAGCGACTCCTGAAAGCATCAGAAATATCCATGTCTTTGCTGACACAGCTGTAATCTGCCCCTGCGCTTTAACCACAAATACCATAATCCATGAAAAAATCAAAACTACAATTGTCCTGATTGCAGTTGCTACGTTTGAATCAGTTTTTTTGATACCACACTTTGCCAGTATTGATGTTATACCCGCAAAAAATGCGGATCCAAATGCATATAATACCCACATATTTTTCTCTGTCTAGCGCCAGGTCAACTCCGTTGTCCGGAGTTCGATTCCTACGATGTCTGACATTAAAAAACGCCTCTTTAAGAGAGGCATTTTTAATGAGACATCGGGGATTCGAACCCCGGACAACTTGATTAAAAGTCAAGTGCTCTACCACCTGAGCTAATATCCCATATATTCAAATTATAACAGGGCTAGTTGGATTCGAACCAACGAATGCAGGAATCAAAATCCTGTGCCTTACCGCTTGGCGATAGCCCTTGAGTAATACTCGTGCGCCGCACGGATACGCATATAATGCGCACGACACTATTTGCACTAATGCAAAGGGTGGATACAGGGATTCGAACCCTGGGCCTCCAGAGCCACAATCTGGCGCGCTAACCAACTGCGCTATACCCACCATATTTACTTCATATGGTCCATATGGAATTGATATGAAATAAAAAATGTGCCTGAAGGGATTCGAACCCCCGACACCCGGCTTAGAAGGCCGGTGCTCTATCCAACTGAGCTACAGACACATATGGGATACTGCGAATACTGCAATATCTAAGCGGGTGATGGGAATCGAACCCACGTATCCAGCTTGGAAGGCTGGTGTTCTAC